>ENA-ORCW01000045-ORCW01000045.1-marine-metagenome-genome-assembly--contig:-NODE-45-length-235708-cov-5.215349_pt1 | contig 235708 bp, 240 predicted proteins | sample MGYA00237784_ERZ508517 | MGnify/ENA primary metagenome ERZ508517 (study PRJEB26187, sample SAMN06268979) | marine metagenome | isolation source: Tt ae E1 feedstock associated aerobic enrichment on... | reverse complement strand
TCTCACCGAAAGTCTCCGGCTATATCGACAAGGTGCTCGTCGCCAACAACCAGCACGTCAAGGCGGGCGATCCGCTTGTCACGCTCGACGATGGCGACTACCGCATCGCCGCCGACCAGGCGAAAGCCCAGATCGCGACCCAGGAACTGACGCTGAAGCGCATCGACGCCCAGATCGGCGGCGCCGAGGCCGCCCTCGCCCGCGCCGCACGCGCGCGGACGTCGGCGCGCATCGTCGGCGTCACCGGCAGCGTCGGCAAGACCGGCACCAAGGACGCGCTGCGCCTGTGCCTGGGGGCCTGCGGCAAGACGGCGGCCTCCGTGGCCTCCTACAACAATCAGTGGGGCGTGCCGCTGTCGCTGGCGCGCATGCCGGCGGACACGCGGTTCGGCGTGTTCGAGATCGGCATGAACCATCCCGGCGAGATCACGCCGCTGACGCGCATGGTCCGCCCCCATGTCGCCATCGTCACGACGGTCGAGCCCTGCCATATCGGCTTCTTCGACTCGCTCGACGAGATCGCCGACGCGAAGGCGGAGATCTTCGCCGGGCTCGAGCCGGGCGGCACGGCGGTGCTCAATCGCGACAATGCCTATTTCGACCGCCTGAAGCAGGCGGCGGAGGCGGCCGGCGCCGGCCGGATCGTCGGCTTCGGCGAGGACGAACGCGCCGATGCGCGCGTTCGTACCATGGTGCTCCACGAGGACTGGTCGACCGTGTCGGCCTCCGTCCTCGGCCACTACGTCACCTACAAGCTCGGCGCGCCCGGGCGCCATGTGGTCATGAACTCGCTGGCGGTGCTGGCGGCCTCGGTGCTTGCCGGCGCCGATCTCGCCCGCGTGGCGCTCCGCCTGCGCGATCTCGAACCGCCGAAGGGGCGGGGCGCGCGCCTCGCGCTGCGGGTGCGCGGCGGCGAGGCGACGCTCATCGACGAGAGCTACAATGCCAATCCGACATCGGTGCGCGCCGCGCTCGACGTGCTCTCCCGGGTCAGGCCGGGCCGGGGCGGGCGGCGCATCGTCGTGCTCGGCGACATGCTGGAGCTCGGCGGCGAGGCGCCGGCGCTGCATGCCGGGCTCGCCGGGCCCATTGACGGGGCCGGCGTCGATGTCGTCTATGCCTGCGGCCCGCACATGGCGCATCTGTGGGAACGGCTCGACCCGTCCCGGCGCGGGGCCTATGCGCAGACCTCCGCCGAGCTCGTCGACCCGCTGGTCGCGGGGCTCGGGCCGGGCGACGTCGTGATGGTCAAGGGGTCCCTCGGCATGAGGATGGGCCTCGTCGTGACCGCGTTGAAAGAGGCCTTCGCGGCCAGGGAACCGATGGCCTGACGGGCCGGCCGAACGGGAAAGGGGATCCCCCGGACATGCTTTATCTCTTGCTCGTCGATCTGAGCGACCAGCTGTCGGTGTTCAATGTCTTCCGGTACATCACCTTCCGGACCGGGGGCGCCATCGTCACCGCGCTCGCCTTCGTGTTCCTGTTCGGCCCGGGGCTGATCGCGCTTCTGCGCCTGAAGCAGGGCAAGGGCCAGCCGATCCGCGGCGATGGGCCGGAGCGCCACATCGTGGAGAAGCAGGGCACGCCGACCATGGGTGGGCTGATGATCCTGTCCGGCATCGTCGTGGCGACGCTTCTGTGGGGCGACCTGTCGAACGGCTATGTCTGGGTGGTGCTGCTCGTCACGCTGGGCTTCGGCGCCATCGGGCTCTATGACGACTATCTCAAGGTCACCAAGACCTCGCCGCGCGGCTTCCGCAGCGGCGCGAAGTTCCTCATCGAATGCCTGATCGCGGCGGCGGCCTGCTACGCCTTCATCCGGCTTGGCGACGCGCCCCTGTCGAGCTCGCTCACCTTCCCCTTCTTCAAGGATCTGGTGCTCGACCTGGGCTGGTTCTTCATCGCCTTCGGGATCTTCGTCATCGTCGGCACGGGCAATGCGGTGAACCTCACCGACGGGCTCGACGGGCTCGCCATCGTGCCGGTCATGGTCGCCGCGGCGAGCTTCGGGCTGATCGCCTATCTGGTCGGCAACGCCGTCTTCGCGGACTATCTGCAGATCCATTTCGTGCGCGGCACGGGCGAGCTCGCCGTGTTCTGCGGCGCGATGCTGGGCGCGGGGCTCGGCTTCCTGTGGTTCAACGCTCCCCCGGCCATGATCTTCATGGGCGATACGGGTTCGCTGTCGCTCGGCGGCGCGCTCGGCGCCATCGCGGTCGCCGCCAAGCACGAGATCGTGCTGGCCATCATCGGCGGCCTGTTCGTGCTGGAGACGGTCTCCGTCGTCGTCCAGGTCGTGTCCTTCAAGCTCACCGGCAAGCGCGTCTTCGCCATGGCGCCGCTGCACCACCATTTCGAGCAGAAGGGCTGGAAGGAGCCGACCATCGTCATCCGATTCTGGATCATCTCCGTGGTGCTGGCGCTCATCGGGCTGGCCACGCTGAAGCTGAGGTGACGGCCCCATGATCCCGGTCAAGACAAGCGCGGGAAGGACGGTCGCCGTCTTCGGGCTCGGCGCGAGCGGGCTCGCGGCGGCGGAGGCCCTGTCGGCGGGCGGCGCGCGCGTCCTCGCCTGGGACGATACGGAGGAGGCGCGCAACCGCGCCATCGCCTCCGGCATCGCCATTGCCGATCTTTCGCTCACCGATCTGAGCGACGTCTCCTCGCTGGTGCTGAGCCCGGGCGTGCCGCTGACCCATCCCGAACCCCACCCCATTGCGAGGCGCGCGCGCGCCTCCGGCATCGAGGTGATCGGCGATACCGAGCTGTTCTTCCGCGAGATCGCGGCGCGCGGGCTCGACACGCCGGTCGTCTGCATCACCGGCACCAACGGCAAGTCGACCACCACCGCGATGATCGGCCATATCCTCAAGGCCGCCGGCCGGGACGCGGAGGTTGGCGGCAATATCGGCCGCGCGGTCCTCGATCTCAGCCCGCCGGTCGCCGGCCGCCACTATGTGCTGGAGCTGTCCTCCTACCAGATCGACCTGACGCCGGGCGCGCATCCGCAGGTCGGCGTGCTGCTCAACATCTCGCCCGACCATCTCGACCGCCATGGCAGCATGGAGAACTACGCCGCCGTGAAGGCGCGCCTGTTCACGCGCCAGACCAGGGCGGACACCGCCATCGTCGGCGTGGACGACGCCCATTCCATCGCGATCGCCGAGCGCGTCGCCAATCATGTCCGCGTCGTTCCGGTCTCCGCCACCCATGCGCTGAACTCCGGCGTCCACGCCGCCGAGGCGGTGCTCCACGACATGGAGGACGGCCGGGAGCGCGCGCAGGTCTCGCTCGCGGGCGTCGCCTCGCTGCGCGGCACGCACAACTGGCAGAACGCCGCGGCGGCCTACGCGGTCTGCCGCGCGCTCGGCCTCGCCCCGGGCGAGATCGAGGCGGGCTTGCGCAGCTTCCCCGGCCTGGCCCACCGGATGGAGGAGGTCGGCCGGCGCGGCCGCGTGCTCTTCATCAACGATTCCAAGGCGACCAACGCCGACGCGGCGGCCCGCGCGCTCGCCGCCTTCGACCGCATCTACTGGATCGTCGGCGGCCTGCCCAAGGCGGGCGGCATCGAGAGCCTGAAGGCGTATTTCCCGCGCATCGCGCGCGCCTATCTGATCGGCAAGGCGGCGGGGGACTTCGCGAAGTCCTTCGAGGGGGCGGTCGACTATGTGGTCAGCGGCACGCTGGAGGCCGCCGTCGCGCAGGCGGCGAAGGATTCCGCCGGCGACGGCGCCGAGGAGCCGGTCGTGCTCCTGTCGCCGGCCTGCGCCTCGTTCGACCAGTTCCGCAATTTCGAACTGCGCGGCACGGCCTTTCGCGACGCCGTGCAGCGGCTTGAGGGCGTGAGCCCGGGCAAGGGAGAAGCGGCATGAGCCTCATCAGCCGGAAGGATCGCGGCCTCATCGCAAACTGGTGGTTCACCATCGACCGCCTGTTGCTGACCGCGCTGCTCATCCTCATCGCGCTCGGCGCCATGCTGTCCATGGCGGCCAGCCCGCCGGTCGCCGAGCGCCTCGGCGTCGATCCCTTCTTCTTCTTCCGGCGCCATGTGGTCTACATGGTGCTGGCGGCCATCGTGCTCGTCGCCACCTCCTTCCTGAACCCCAGGCAGGCGCGGCGCATCTGCCTGGTGGCGCTCATCGCCGGCATCGGGCTGATGATGCTCGCGCTGGCCGTCGGGCCGGAAGTGAAGGGCGCGCGGCGCTGGCTCGATATCGGCCCGCTGTCGATCCAGCCGTCGGAATTCGTGAAGCCCGCCTTCATCGTGCTCACCGCCTGGCTGTTCGCGGAGAACCGCCTGCGCCCCGACATGCCGGGCGTCCTGATCGCGGGCGGCATGCTGGCGACCGTGCTCGGCCTCCTGATCCTGCAGCCCGACTATGGCCAGACCATTCTCGTCGGCGCGGTGTGGGCGGAGCTCCTGTTCCTGACCGGCATCTCCTGGACGCTCATTGCGGGGCTCGGCGGCGCGGCGATCGGTGGGCTCTTCTTCGCCTATACGTCGGTCAGCCATTTCGCCTCGCGCATCGACCGGTTCCTCAACCCGGAGGCCGGCGACACCTATCAGGTGGACACCGCCATCCAGGCCTTCGAGCATGGCGGGCTGTTCGGCGTCGGGCCGGGCAGCGGCACGGTGAAGAGCATCCTGCCCGATGCCCATTCCGACTTTGTCTTCGCGGTCGCGGGCGAGGAGTTCGGGCTCATCGCCTGCCTCATCCTGCTCGGCCTGTTCGCCTTCGTGGTGGTCAGGGGCCTGCGTCACGGGCTGCGCGCGCACGATCCGTTCATCGCGCTGGCGGTCGTCGGGCTGGTGTCGATCTTCGGCTTCCAGGCGGCGATCAACATGGCGGTCAACGTGTCGCTCCTGCCGGCCAAGGGCATGACGCTGCCCTTCATCTCCTATGGTGGCTCCTCGCTCATCTCCATGGCCTTCGCCATGGGCCTCGTCGTCGGGCTGACGCGGCGGCGGCCGGCCGGCTTCGCGCCACCGCGCGCGGGCCTCGTGGGCGCTACGGCATGAGGCGGTCATGGCGGTGACGAGGGGACCGGTGGAGGATCGGCGCAAGACCATCGTGCTCGCGGCGGGCGGCACGGGCGGGCATCTGTTTCCCGCCCAGGCGCTCGCGGAGATCCTCGGCGAGCGCGATTTCGCCGTGCATCTCATGACCGACCGGCGCGGCCGCGACTATGGCGACCGCTTCCCCGCGATCCGCATCTTCGAGATCCCGTCGGCAACCGTCACGCCGCGCCAGCCGCTCAGGCTGCCGGGCCAGCTCTGGCGGCTCGCCACGGGCTATCTCAAGTCGCGCCGGCTCCTGAAGATGCTCGCGCCGGCCGCGGTGATGGGCTTCGGCGGCTATCCCTCGATCCCGCCGCTCACCGCCGCCGGGCGCATGGGGCTTCCCGTCTTCCTGCACGAGCAGAATGCCGTCATGGGCCGGGCCAACCGGTTCGTCGCCGCCGAATCGAGCCTCATCGCGACGGCCTTTTCCGAGGTCGCCAAGCTTCCCGAGGGCAAGGCCGGGGCCGCCGTCTTCACGGGCAACCCCGTGCGCGAGGCCGTCCACGACGCGGCCAAGATCTCCTATGCCCTGCCGGGGTCGGAGGATCCGTTCCGCCTGCTCGTCTTCGGCGGCAGCCAGGGGGCGCAGATCTTCTCCGAGGTGGTGCCGAAAGCCCTGACGGGGCTTCCCGCCGCCATGCGCCGGTCGCTGAAGGTGACCCAGCAATGCCGGCCGGAGGATGTGGAGACCGTGCGCGCCTTCTATCTGGAGGCGGGAATCGAGGCGGAGGTCGCGCCGTTCTACACCGACCTCGCCCGGCGGATCGCGCGCGCCCATCTCGTCGTCGCGCGGGCAGGCGCGTCGACCGTCGCCGAGCTCGGCGTGATCGGCCGTCCGGCGATCCTCGTGCCGCTGCCCCATGCGCTCGACAACGACCAGCTCCTGAACGCCCGCGCCTTCACCCGGGACGGCGGGGGGTGGATAATCGAGCAGCGGGAGTTTACCAGTGAGAAGCTCTCCGCCCTCGTGATGCGCCTGCGCTACGACGAGGACCGGCTGGCCTTCGCGGCGGACGCCGCGCGCCGTTTCGGCACGCCCGACGCGGCCATGCGCCTGGCCGACGCGGTGGAGCGCGCGCTTAGAGCAACCTGCGTCCGGACGGACGCAGATAAGTTGCTCTAACACTTTAAGAATGATCAACTTTTCTGCGCCCAGGTGGGGTCACCTGAGCGCAGGTCGATCCGGCGCCTGAACCGATTTGAGGAAGGAACTCCGCAATGAAAATACCGCGCGACGTCGGGCCGATCCATTTCGTCGGCATTGGCGGCATCGGGATGAGTGGCATCGCCGAGGTGATGGCCATGCTCGGCTACGAGGTCCAGGGCTCCGATATCGCGGCCAATGCCAATGTCGAGCGGCTCAGGGGCCTGGGCATTCCGGTGGCCATCGGCCATAACGCGGCCAATCTGGGCGAGGCGGAGGTCGTGGTCATCTCGTCCGCCGTCAAGTCCGACAATCCGGAGGTCGCCGCGGCGCGCGCCCGCTTCCTGCCGGTGGTGCGCCGCGCGGAGATGCTGGCGGAGCTCATGCGCTTCAAGTCCTGCGTCGCGGTCGGGGGGACCCACGGCAAGACGACGACCACCTCCATGGTCGCGGCGCTGCTCGACGGGGCGGGCCTCGACCCGACCGTCATCAATGGCGGCATCATCAACGCCTATGGCACCAATGCGCGCCTCGGCAAGGGCGACTGGATGGTGGTGGAATCGGACGAATCCGACGGCACCTTCGTCAAGCTGCCGGCCGATGTGGTGATCGTCACCAACATGGACCCGGAACATCTCGACCATTATGGCAGCTTCGACAGGCTGCGCGAGGCGTTCCTCGCCTTCGTCCAGAACATCCCGTTCTACGGCTTCGCGGTGATGTGCATCGACCATCCGGAGGTGCAGGCGCTGATCGGGCGGGTGACGGACCGCCGGGTCATCACCTATGGCAAGAGCCCGCAGGCCGATGTCAGGCTGCTCGATCTCGACTATGTGGACGGCGAGGCGCATTTCTCCTTGCGCTTCCACGACCGGCGGACCGGCGAGCAGACCGTGATCGAGCGCCTGCGGCTGCCCATGCCCGGCGAGCACAACGCGCTCAACGCCGTGGCCGCCATCGCGGTCGCCCATCAGCTCGGCATCGGCGACGAGGCCATCCGGTCCGCCCTTGGCGGTTTCTCCGGCGTGAAGCGCCGCTTCAGCCGGACGGGCGAGTGGAACGGCGTCGCCGTCTATGACGATTACGGCCACCACCCGGTGGAGATCGCCGCCGTGCTCAAGGCCGCCCGCAGGGTTGCGGAGGGCCGGGTGATCGCGGTCGTCCAGCCCCATCGCTACACGCGGCTCAAGAGCCTGTTCGACGATTTCTGCTTCTGCTTCAACGATGCCCATACCGTGGTGGTGGCGCCGGTCTATCCGGCGGGCGAGGCCCCGATCGAGGGCGCCGACCACAATGCGCTTCTGGAGGGCTTGCGCGCCCGCGGCCATCGCCATGCGCTGAAGATCGACGGGCCGGAGGAGCTTGCCGCAACGATCCGCGGCATTGCGGAGCCGGGCGACATCGTGGTCTGCCTTGGGGCCGGCAGCATCACCCAGTGGGCCCACGCGCTGCCCGGCGATCTGGCCGGCGCCGAACCGGCGAAGAAGCAGGCATGAGCATGGCCGGACCGATCGATGGCGAGGCACTGCTGGCGCGTCTGCCGGAGGTGCGCGGCCGGCTCGTCGCGGAGGCGCCGCTGTCCGGTCTCACATGGTTCCGCGTCGGCGGGCCGGCGGAGGTGCTGTTCACGCCCGCCGACGAGGACGATCTCGCGGCCTTCCTCGCCGCCCTGCCGGGAGAGGTGCCGGTCACGGTCATCGGCGTGGGCTCGAACCTTCTGGTCCGCGATGGCGGCGTGCCGGGTGTCGTGATCCGGCTCGGCCGCGGCTTTTCCGCGATTTCCGTGGAGGAGGGCTACAGGGTGCGTGCCGGCACGGCGGTGCCCGACGTGAAGGTCGCGCGGGCCGCGCTCGACAACGGTATCGCCGGGTTAACCTTTTTGAGGGGAATCCCCGGCACCATTGGCGGCGCGCTCCGGATGAACGGGGGAGCATACGGGCGCGAGACGAAGGATGTGCTGATCGGCGCGCGCGCGGTGGATCGGCAGGGTCGCCAGGTGAGCCTCGCTTTGGAAGACATGCACTACAGCTACCGCCATTGCGGCGCCCCGGACGATCTGATCTTCACCGAGGCGCTCTTGCAGGGCGAGCCGGGGGACGGCGACCGTATCGCGGAGGCCATGCGCGAGATCACCGAGGCGCGCGAGCAGAGCCAGCCCGTGCGCAGCCGCACCGGCGGGTCGACCTTCAAGAACCCGCCGGGCGAGAAGGCCTGGCAGCTCATCGACGCCGCCGGCATGCGCGGCTTCGCCGTGGGCGCGGCGCGCGTGTCGGAGAAGCACTGCAATTTCCTCATCAACGAGGGCGGCGCCACGGCGGCCGATATCGAGGCGCTGGGCGAGGAGATTCGCAAGCGTGTGCGTGAGACCTCCGGCATCGCGCTCGACTGGGAGATCCGCCGCATCGGGGTGCCCGCGGGCGAAACGGCCAGGGAGACGGCATGATGGCAGCACAGACCCCGCATATCGCCGTCCTGATGGGCGGCTGGTCCGCCGAGCGCGAGGTGAGCCTCGCCTCGGGCGAGGCCTGCGCCGCGGCGCTGGAGCGCAAGGGCTACCGCGTCACCAGGATCGACGTGGCGCGCGACATCGTGCGGGTTCTGGAGGAGCTCAAGCCCGACGTGGCGTTCAACGCGCTGCATGGCAAATGGGGCGAGGACGGCTGCGTTCAGGGCATTCTGGAGACGCTGGGCATTCCCTACACCCATTCCGGCGTGTGCGCCTCCGCCGTCGCCATGCACAAGGACATGTCGAAGTCGGTGTTCCGGGCCGCCGGCATTCCCGTCGCCGACAGCGTCGTCGTCACGGTGGAGGAGGTCGCGGCGGGCCATCCGATCGCCCCGCCCTATGTGGTCAAGCCCGTGGCGGAGGGATCGAGCGTCGGCGTGCATATCGTGCATGAGGGCGCCAACCGCCCGATGCAGGAGCTGCTTGCGGAAGCCGAGCTGTTCGCGGGCCACGTCCTGGTGGAGAAATATGTCGCCGGCCGCGAGCTCACCTGCGGCGTGATGGGCGGCGAGGCGCTCGACATCATCGACATCGTCCCCACCACGCGCTTCTACGACTACGAGGCGAAATACGCTCCCGGCGGCTCCCGCCACATCGTCCCGGCGGAGCTGCCGGAGGATCTCTACCGGCGCGTCCAGGCCCATGCGCGCGACGCCTATCGCGTTCTGGGCTGCCGCGGCGTGGGCCGCGCCGACTTCCGCTACGACGACACGCCCGGCGGCACGGGCGAGCTCGTCATTCTGGAGGTCAACACCCAGCCGGGCATGACCGACACCTCGCTCGTGCCGGAAATGGCGCTGGAGCGGGGGATCGGCTTCGAGGATCTCGTTTCCTGGATGGTCGAGGACGCATCATGCGATCGCTAGGACCGGGCCGGCCGCGGCGCCAGCGGCCGGTGTCGCAAGGCAGGACCCCCTATCTCGCGCCGTCCGCGCCGCCGACGCGGCTGCAGCGGGCCAACACGGTGCTGGAGCGCTGGTCGCGGCGCGTGAAGGGCCCGCGCACCTTCTGGCTGGCGCGCGGCGGCGCCATCGTCTTCCTCGGCGCGACGCTCGTCTACGGTCTGGCGGTCGGCGGCCATTTCGCGGTGCGCGACAGCTCGCTCAAGGCGCTGCTCGACGAGGGCTCGGCCATGGTCGGGCTCGCCGCCAGCGAGATCTCCATCTCCGGCCTCCATCGCCAGAGCCGCGAGGCGGTGCTCGCCGCCATCGGGGTGGAGGAGGGCCGCTCGCTCGTCGGCTTCGATGCCGCGGAGGCGCGCGACGCGCTGCAGCGGCTCGACTGGGTGGCTTCCGCCTCCGTCCTGCGCCTGTTCCCCAACCGGCTCCATATCGAGCTGCGCGAACGCGTGCCCTACGCGCTGTGGCAGGACGAGGGCGAGTTCTACGTCATCGACAGCTCCGGCATGGCGATGACCCAGCTTCCCGTCCGCAAGTATCGCGACCTGCCCGTCGTGGTCGGCAAGGGCGCGAACGAGGCCGCCGTCACGCTCATTAACCAACTGGAAGCCCAACCGGCCCTAAAGTCGATGGTGCGCGCGGCGGTGAGGGTCGCGGAGCGCCGTTGGACGCTTTATCTGGCCAACGGAATCAAGGTGGCCCTCCCGGACGGAAACGTCGCGGGCGCTCTCGCCAGGCTCATGACGCTCACGGATCGTTACGGGCTCATGACGCGGGACATTGTAAGTGTCGATCTGAGATTGCCGGACCGCGTGACGGTCCGTTTGTCGGACGAGGCGGTCGAGCGCGAGGCGAAGGGGCCGGCGCTCGCACGCAGGTGAGTGTGTGGTTGAGTACAATCGGGGCGTTGACGGGATGACTGTGGTTTCCCTCCATGGCCGCTCGGGGCAGGGCGGCACCGGCCTTAAGGATACATCGCCGATCATCGCGGCAATCGACGTGGGCAGCACCAAGATCGCCTGCCTCGTCGCGGAGCTGCAGACGATCCGCAACCGCTCCTTCGGCGGCGAGAAGACCCGCCAGCTCAAGGTGCTGGGGCTCGGCCATCATGCCGCCCACGGCATCCGCCAGGGCGCGGTGGTCAATCTCGACGATGCGGAGCGCTCGATCAGGCTCGCCGTCGATGCCGCCGAACGCATGGCCGGCGTGACGGTCGACACCGTCTTTGTGAACATCTCCGGCGGGCGCCCGCGCTGCCACGGCCATACGGGGGCGACGCGGGTCGCCGGCACCGAGGTCGCCGACCAGGACGTCCAGGCCGCGATCCGCGCCGCGGAGGCCCATATCGACCCCGCAGGCCGCGTGCTCCTGCACATGACGCCCGTCCAGTACGGCCTCGACGCGGCGCGCGGCGTTCGCGACCCGCGCGGCATGTTCGGCAAGCGCCTGTCGGTGGAGCTCAATGCGGTGACGGTCGAACCCGGCCCGTTGCGCAATCTCGCGCTGGCCATCGAGCGCTGCCACCTGACGGTCGCCGGCATGGTGATCGCGCCCTATGCGGCGGGCCGCTCCGTTCTCGTTGAGGACGAACGCTCGCTCGGCGTCACCTGCATCGACATGGGCGGCGGCACGACCAGCGTCTCCGTCTTCATGGAGGGCCACCTGGTCTTCGCCGACGTGGTGCCGGTCGGCGGCCAGCACATCACCAACGACATCGCACGCGGCCTGTCGACGCCTGTCGCCCATGCCGAGCGCATGAAGACGCTCTATGGCAGCGCGCTGCCGAGCGTGTGCGACGACCGGGAGCTGCTCGCCGTGCCGCTGGTCGGCGAGCGCGGTACCGATACGGTCTACAAGATCCCGCGCTCCATGCTCACCGGCATCATCCGGCCGAGGCTGGAGGAGACCTTCGAGCTGATCCGCGAGCGCCTCGAGGCGGCGGGCTTTGCCAAGCGCGCCGGCCGCCGGGTGGTGCTGACCGGCGGGGCGAGCCAGATGACCGGCGCGCGAGAGCTCGCCAACCAGGTGCTCGACAAGCACATCCGCCTCGGCTTCCCCCAGCCCGTCACGGGCATGCCGGAAGCCGCCCGCGGGCCCGCCTTCGCGGTGGCCGGCGGCCTTCTGGAATATGCGTTGAGGCCCGACGAGCACACCGTCGCGCTGCCCGATATGGCGGCGTCGGCTGCCAATGGCGGCTATCTCTCCCGCGTCGGCCAGTGGATTCGCGAAAGCTTCTGACCAGGATCCGGTGCCGTCTGCCGGGGGTGCCCCCCGCACGGCGATTCAGGACTCGCCTCCCTTTCCGAATCGGGGAATCATACCGAGGTCATTCGCTGTCGCGCCCACCGGCGCCCGCATGGCTTGTGGAAAACTTTGCCGTCCGCACCGTCCGGTCGCGCGGGGACGCCCTGTGCACGCGGGATTCGCGGTCAACGATTGCCGTCCGGACCGGCCCGCGAGGGCCGCGCCGGGGCAATTGGTAAACCCGCGTTAACCTTTTGTTATCCTCTTAGTAAGAATGATTGCTGCGGGGATACAAACGGACGCCAGCCATGACAATCAATTTGACTGTACCAAATCTTGCCGAACTCAAGCCGCGGATCACCGTGTTCGGCGTCGGCGGGGCCGGCGGGAACGCGGTGAACAACATGATCCAGTCGCAGCTCGACGGGGTCGAGTTTGTGGTCGCCAATACCGACGCGCAGGCTCTGGCACAGAGCTCCGCTGAGCGACGGATCCAGATGGGGACGGCCCTGACGGAAGGGCTTGGCGCGGGCTCGCAGCCGCAGATCGGGGCCGCCGCTGCCGAGGAGGCGCTGCCGGAGGTGATGGACCACCTGGCTGGCGCACATATGGTGTTCATCACCGCCGGCATGGGCGGGGGGACCGGCACCGGTGCCGCGCCCGTGATTGCACGGGCGTCCAAGGAGCAGGGCATCCTGACCGTCGGCGTGGTGACCAAGCCGTTCCAGTTCGAGGGTCAGCGGCGCATGCTGACCGCCGAGCGCGGCATCGACCAGCTTTCGAAGCATGTCGACACGCTCATCATCATCCCGAACCAGAACCTGTTCCGGGTCGCCAACGAGAAGACCACCTTCGCGGCGGCCTTCGCCATGGCCGACCAGGTGCTCTATTCCGGCGTCGCCTCGATCACCGAGCTGATGACGAAGGAAGGCCTGATCAATCTCGACTTCGCCGACGTCCGTGCGGTGATGAGCGAGATGGGCAAGGCCATGATGGGCACCGGCGAGGCCTCCGGCGAGAAGCGCGCGGTGGAGGCGGCCGAGGCCGCGATCTCCAACCCGCTGCTCGACGATGTGTCCATGCGCGGTGCGCGGGGTCTCCTGATCTCCATCACCGGCGGCCACGACCTCACCCTCTACGAGGTCGACGAGGCGGCCACCCGCATCCGCGAGGAGGTCGACCCCGACGCCAACATCATTCTGGGCGCGACCTTCGACGAGTCGCTCGAGGGCATCATGCGGGTGTCCGTCGTGGCCACCGGCATCGAGGAGCCCGCCGAGGAAGCCGAGGACGACGGCTATGCCGACGATCTCGTGCAGGAGGCGGAGCGCTCGTCCTACGGCTATCCGGGCCAGCCGCAGCAGAGCTATGCCGAGGCGCCCGCTGCCGCTCCCGCCGAGCCGAAGGCGGCGCGCGAGCCGGAACCCGTGCAGCAGGCGCCTGCGCCGGCCCCCATGGCAGAGGCCGAGGCCGACGAGCTGTTCGAGACCGAGGAGCCGGCGGCCGCGGCCTATGACGAGGACATCGCCGCGGAGCAGGCGATCCGCGAGCAGGCCGCCCGCCAGGCGGCACCGGCCCAGCAGCCGGCCATGCACGACGAGCAGGTGGCGCCCCAGCCTCAGCCCAGGCGCCCCGCCGCCGCGGCGCAGCCCCAGCAGGCTGCCGCGCCGCAGCCGGAGGAGGGCGGCGGCAATCCCCGCCTCCCGGGCATCGAGGACTTTCCTCCCGTCGCCCAGCGCCAGTATGCCGCGCGCCATGGCAATGTGGAGGACCTGAACGCCCACGCCCAGAAGAAGCAGCGCAAGAGCCTGCTCGAGCGTCTGGCGAGCGTCGGCCTCGGCCGCCGTGACGAGGAGGACGAGGCCGCGGCAGGGCCGAAGGCCGAGCCGACCATGGGCGCCCGGGCCGAGCGCCAGCAGGCCGCGCCGATGCCGACCCGTGAGGCGGCCTCCGGCGAGCGCCGCGCCGCTGCCGCAGCCGCGGCGGCCGCCACCGCCCAGGCGATCAACCAGCAGCCCGATCCCGAGCTCGACGACGACCAGCTCGAGATCCCGGCCTTCCTGAGGCGCCAGGCGAACTGACGTCCCGGAGCGCACACGCTCCGGCCAGGACATCGCGAACGATACGAACGACCCCGGCGGCGCCCCGTGCCCGCCGGGGTCGTCCGTTTGTGCGCGGGCGCCCCGTTCGGGCCGGCCGACGTTGTGGATTGAATCTTGTGGAGGATATGCAACTATAAGTCGTGGTCGCCGATTCCGGCGGCAGCCTTGACGGGCGGTTAAGGATCGGCCGGCTATCGTACCGGGCCGGGAGGCGGCGACCCGCGCGGCGGCACACCGCGCCATGAAACGGCCCCGCTTTGCCGATAAGCGGCCAGATGCCATTGGCTTGAGGGGGCCTGATGGTCTAAAAGGGCGCGGACGATGCGGCAGTCGGACAGGGGCGGCGACCGGCGCGGTGAGTGGAAGCGTTTACGGATGGGTTTCGCGATGAGATGCAAGACGGCCGCGAGAAGTCGGCGCACGAGGTTCATTGCTGTCATGGCCGCCACGCTCGCCCTTGGCGCCTGTTCCTCCCTGTCGGACATGTGGGGCGGGGGCGACGACAGCGCCTCCGGGGTGACGACGGCGCCGCCCGGCGGCACGGCCCCGGCAGACGACGTCCAGCCCGTCGCCCAGCTCTACAACAAGGGCCTCGACGAGCTGAAGGACGGCGACTACCGCGGCGCGGCCAAGCAGTTCGAGGAGGTGGAGCGCCAGCATCCCTATTCGAGCTGGGCCACGCGCGCGACGCTGATGGCGGCCTATTCCTACTACCAGCGCAACGCCTATGACGATGCCATCAACGCCGCCCAGCGCTTCATCACCCTCCATCCGGGCCACAAGGACGCGGCCTACGCCTATTATCTGATCGCGCTGTCCTATTACGAGCAGATCGCGGATGTGCGCCGCGACCAGACGGCGACGGAGAAGGCGCTGTCCTCGCTGGAGGAGGTCGTCCGCCGTTTCCCCGATTCGCCCTATGCCAAGGATGCCGAGGCGAAGGCCGTGCTCGCGCGCGACCATCTGGCGGGAAAGCAGATGGAGGTCGGGCGCTACTACCTGAACAAGCGCGCCTATGTCGCCGCCATCAACCGGTTCCAGACGGTGATCACCAAGTACCAGACGACCTCCCATGTGCCGGAGGCGCTCTATCGCCTCGTGGAGGCCTATATGGCGCTCGGCGTGACGTCGGAGGCGCAGACGGCGGCGGCGGTTCTGGGGCACAACTACCCCAACAGCCAGTGGTATGACGACGCTTTCGCGCTTCTGAAGTCGGACGGCCTGGAGCCGCAGAAGAACGAGGAATCCTGGATCAGTCAGGCGCTGTCCTCCGTCAATCCGTTCTGATCCGCCGGGACTGTCCGGTGCCTCCGGCCTTGCCGGCCGGAGCGCCCGGTCGCTCATGACCAGCGCGGCGATGCCGGTTCCCTCTCGATTGGAGGGGCTTCCATCGGGTATAAGAGCGCCATGCTGACCGCGCTCTCGATCAGGGACATCGTGCTCATAGAACGGCTGGATCTCACGCTCGGGTCCGGCCTGACCGCCTTTACCGGCGAGACGGGCGCGGGCAAGTCGATCCTGCTCGATTCGCTGGGGCTGGCGCTCGGCGCGCGCGGCGATGCCGCGCTCGTGCGCGAGGGCGCGGAGAAGGGCGTGGTGACCGCCGCGTTCGACCTCGCCCCCGGCCATGCGGTCTTTGCCCTCCTGAACGAGCACGATGTGGAGGCCGATGGCGAGCTCGTCATCCGCCGCGTCCAGTCGCGCGACGGGCGCAGCCGGGCGACGCTCAACGACCAGCCCGTCTCGGTGAATCTCCTGCGCCGCGTCGGCGGCCTGATCGCGGAGATCCACGGCCAGCACGACGACCGTGCCCTGGTCGACGTGGCCAATCACCGCCGCCTGCTCGACGCCTATGCGGGGCTCGAGCGCGAGGGCGCGGAGGTGGCGCAGGCCTGGGAGGCCTGGCGGGCGGCGGAGGACGAGCGCCGCGCCCATGCCGAGCGCCTCGAGCGGGCGGAGGCTGAGCGCGCCTTTCTGGAGCATGCCGTCGCGGAGCTCGACGAACTCGCGCCGGAGGAGGACGAGGAGGACGTGCTCGCCGACCGCCGCCAGATGATGATGAATGCCGAGCAGTTCGCCTCCGCGCTCAACGAGGCCGCCGACGCCCTTGCCGGCGACGGGGCGGGCGGGGCGAAGCTCAATGCGGCGCTCAGGCGGCTGGAGCGCCGCCGCGAGGAGGCCGGCGGCCGGCTCGACGCCGTCATCTCCGCCCTCGACCGGCTGCTTGTGGAGATGGGCGAGGCGGACAGCGCCATCGCGGAGGCCCAGCGCAGCTTCGAGTTCGATCCCTCCGAGCTCGACCGGATCGAGGAGCGCCTGTTCGCTCTGCGCGCGGCGGCCCGCAAGCACAAGGTGCAGGTCGGCGAGCTGCCGGCGCTTCTGGAGCGGTTCCGTGCTGATCTCGACGGGATCGAGGAGGGCGGGAACAGGCTCAGGCACCTGGACGCCGCGGTCGCCGCCGCCCGCGCCCATTATCTCGACTGCGCCCACGGGCTGAGCGCGAGCCGGCAGGCCGCCGCCGCCCAGCTCGGCGAGGCGGTCATGGCCGAGCTCGGGCCGCTCAAGCTGGAGCATGCCCGCTTCGAGGCGGCGGTCGAGACCGATGAGGGCCATGCCGGCCCGCACGGCATGGACCGGGTGGAGTTCCGCGTGGCGACCAATCCGGGATCGGCGCCGGGGCCGCTCATCAAGATCGCCTCGGGCGGCGAGCTCGCCCGCTTCATGCTGGCGCTGAAGGTGGTGCTCGCGGCACGCGCCAGCGCCCCGACCCTCATCTTCGACGAGATCGACACCGGCGTCGGCGGCGCGGTCGCCGATGCCATCGGCGCGCGGCTGGCAAGTCTCGCCGACGCGCTGCAGGTGCTCGCCGTCACCCATTCCCCCCAGGTCGCCGCGCGCGCCCACGCCCACATGCTGGTCGCCAAGAACGCCCATGGGGACGGCGGCGTGGCGCGCATGGTCACCCGCGTCGACGCCCTGGGCGACAGCCACCGCCGCGAGGAGATCGCCCGCATGCTGTCCGGCGCCTCGATCACCGAGGAAGCCCGCGCCCAGGCCCAGAGACTGCTCGCCGGCACGGGCTGAGCGCCACGACATCCAGCTCCAATCTCCAGCACGGACCCAATCCGATGACCGCCAAGGACACCGCCTCGATCGCCGTCGATGCCCTCTCCGAAGACGAGGCGAAGGCCGAGCTCGACCGGCTCGCCCGCGAGATCGCGCATCACGACGATCTCTATTATCGCGAGGACGCGCCGGAGGTCTCGGATGCCGACTACGACGCGCTGCGCCAGCGCAACGACGCCATCGAGCAGCGCTTTCCCGCGCTTGTGCGCGACGACAGCCCCAGCCTGCGCGTCGGCGCCGCCCCCTCCGAGCAGTTCGCGAGCGTGCGCCATGCCGTGCCCATGCTGTCGCTCTCCAACGCGTTTTCCGGCGAGGACGTCCAGGAGTTCGTGCAGCGCATCTCCCGCTTCCTGCGGCTCGATGAGGACGAACGGGTGGAGCTGACGGCGGAGCCCAAGATCGACGGGCTGTCCATCTCGCTTCGCTACGAGAACCGGCGCCTCGTCACCGCGGCGACGCGCGGCGACGGCTTCGCGGGCGAGAACGTCACCGCCAATGTCATGACCATCGGCGACATCCCCCGCCGCGTCTCGGCGGATGACATGCCGTCCGTCTTCGAGGTGCGCGGCGAGATCTACATGACCCATGACGAGTTCGCCGCGCTCAACGCCCAGCAGGAGGCGGCGGGCGGCAAGGTCTTCGCCAATCCCCGCAACGCCGCCGCCGGCTCGCTGCGCCAGCTCGACCCGGAGGTCACCGCGCGGCGTCCCTTGCGGTTCTTCGCCTATGCCTGGGGGGAGGCGGAGAGCCTGCCCGGCGACACCCAGTGGGCGGTCTACGAGGCCTTCAGGCGCTGGGGCTTCCCCGTCAATCCGCTCATGGAGCTGTGCGCGAGCGCCGACGACCTCCTCGCCGTCTATCGCCGGATCGAGGAGGAGCGCGGCCAGCTCGGCTACGATATCGACGGCATCGTCTACAAGGTGAACCGGCTCGATTATCAGGAGCGCATGGGCTTCGTCTCGCGCAGCCCGCGCTGGGCCATCGCCCACAAGTTCCCCGCCGAGCAGGCCACGACGGTCCTCAACGATATCGAGATCCAGGTCGGCCGCACGGGCGCGCTCACCCCCGTGGCCAAGCTCGAACCGGTGACGGTCGGCGGCGTCGTCGTCTCCAACGCGACGCTCCACAACGAGGACGAGATCGCGCGCAAGGACGTGCGCATCGGCGACACGGTCGTCGTCCAGCGCGCCGGCGACGTCATCCCCCAGATCGTCTCCGTCGTCGCGGAGAAGCGGCCGGACGGGGCGGAGCCCTTCGTGTTCCCGACCGTCTGTCCGGCCTGCGGCAGCCATGCGGTGCGCGAGACGCATCCGCGCACGGGCCGCGTCGATGTGGTGCGCCGCTGCACGGGCGGGCTGGTCTGCCCGGCCCAGCGGGTGGAGCGGCTGAAGCACTTCGTCTCGCGCAACGCCTTCGACATCGAGGGGCTGGGCGACAAGCAGGTCGCCGCCTTCTACGAGGACGGGCTGATCCAGACTCCGCCCGACATCTTCACGCTGGAGGCCCGCGACAAGGGCTCGCTGAAGAAGCTCAAGGACCGCGAGGGCTGGGGCGAGACCTCGGTGAAGAACCTGTTCGAGGCCATCGACGCGCGCCGCGAGATCGGGCTCGACCGGTTCATCTACGCGCTCGGCATCCGCCATGTGGGCGAGACGACCGCGAAGCTGCTGGCGCGCTCCTATGGCGGCATCGAGCCGTTCCTGGAGGCCATGGAGGAGGCGTCGAAGGGCGCGGAGACGGAGGCCTTCCAGGAGCTCGACAACATTTCGGGGATAGGCCCGGTCGTCGCCGAAGCCATCGCCCAGTTCTTCGCCGAGCCGCATAACGGGGAGGTCATCGCGGCGCTTCTGAAGGAAATCTCGGTGATGCCGGTCGAGCAGGCGGCAAGCGCCTCGCCGGTCTCCGGCAAGACCGTCGTCTTCACGGGCTCACTGGAGCGCATGTCGCGCGACGAGGCGAAGGCCATGGCGGAGCGGCTCGGCGCGAAGACCGTCAACTCCGTGTCGAAGAAGACCGACCTCGTCGTCGCCGGCCCCGGCGCGGGCTCCAAGCTCAAGAAGGCGGAGGAGCTCGGCATCGAGGTCGTCGACGAGGCCGGCTGGTTCGACCTCGTGGGCGAGGGCTAGGGCCATGGGCGGCGGCCGCCATGCGGGCGATGCGGATATCGGGGTCCGCTCGCGAATGGCTTGCGGTTCATGCCGTCCGGGCTACTGTGGCCGTCGCGACAGGCCAATGCACGAGGCCGGGGCATCCGCGGCCATTGCCCCACCAGCGTCCAAATCCAGATGAAGGCTCAGATGACCGTCCCCAACCGCACCCTCGACCACGCGCATATCCCGGAACTGCCCAACCCCTATTTCGGCAAGGTCCGCGACTGCTACGACCTGCCCGACAACCGCCGGATCCTCATCGCCTCCGACAGGATCTCCGCCTTCGACCGCATCCTCGCCGTCATCCCCTTCAAGGGGCAGGTGCTGACCCAGACCGCCCGGTTCTGGTTCGAACATACCGCCGATATCTGCCCGAACCACGTGCTCGACTACCCCGACCCCAACGTCGTGATCGGCCGGCGGCTGACCATCCTTCCCGTGGAGATCGTCGTGCGCGGCTATCTGGCCGGGACCACCGGCACGTCGATCCTGACGCGCTACAGGACGGGGGAGCGCACGATGTACGGCCATCGCTTCCCCGACGGTCTGCGCGATAACGAGGCGTTGCCCGCGCCCATCATCACCCCGACCTCGAAGGCGTCGGATGGCGAGCATGACGAGCCCCTGACCGCGGCGGAGATCGTCGCCCAGGGCCTGCTCGACGCGGAGCAGTGGGACCGCGTTTCTGCCATCGCTCTCGCCCTCTTCGCCCGCGGCCAGGCCATGGCGGCGGAGCGCGGGCTGATCCTGGTCGACACCAAATACGAGTTCGGAACCGACGAGGACGGCAGCATCGTCCTGGCCGACGAGATCCACACGCCCGACAGCTCGCGCTTCTGGCTCGCCGACGGCTATGCGGACGCCTTCGAGACCGGTCGCCGGCCGCCATCCTTCGACAAGGACATCATCCGCTCCTGGGTCGATGCCCGCTGCGATCCCTATAACGATCCGATCCCGGAGATCCCGGCGGACATGATCGCGGCCACCGCGCAGGCCTATGTCGACGCCTTCGAGGCGATCACCGGCCAGACCTTCCGGCCCGATATGACAGGCGAGACGCCCCTGGAACGGATCCGCGCCAATCTGCGCCCCTATTTCAGCGCCGGGTCCTGACGGGGCGCGGGCAAGCGCGGGCCGCAACTGGAGTGCTTTCAGGAAAAGTGGAGACCGCTTTTCCGGTTCGAAAGCGCGGCAATCCGCACTAGTGCCGACAGCGGCCGGCCCGTCACGGGGTGCAGGCCTCCGCAATCGACAGGCTGTTCTCATAGAGGCGGTGCCGGGTGATCCGGCCGGCCTCGACGGTGAGATGCAGCGCGAACGGGCCCTCGAAGGATTTTCCTGTCGCGCGCACGGTTCCGGACAAATGCCCCATCAGGACGGCCTCGGTGCCGTCGACGAGGATCGCGTCAATCGAGGCGCGGGCGCGCTCCGGCACGGTGTGCGCCATCAGTTCGGCGGCCTGGGCCGCGCAGTCCGCGGCGGTGGAGCGCGGGCGGATCCACGGGACGGCGGGGTTCTCGGCGAGCTGCCAGTCGACCTCCTCGGCGAAGAGCGCGGCGAGCCGCCCGGTGTCGCCGGCCAGCCTGGCGGCAAGAAACGCCTCGACGACGGCCCGGGTCGCCTCGGCGGCGGACGGGGCGGGGGCCGCCGAACAATCGATGGCGGTGGTCTGGACGGGCATGATGCTCTCCTCGCTGCTTGGACCGGATCCCGGCCGGGGCGTCCCTGTGTCCGACATTGCCAGGGGCGGGGAGAGCAATCGATTACCTCCAGGGTAATGAACGGGAAGACATGCCGGGCCTTCCGCACCTGCCGCAGGCGCGAGCCCGGCAGCGACGAACGGCGGATCTCCCGGTCTCGATATCGCGCGGCGCCCGGGTTCCCTCCCGCGCATCATGCCCGGGCTTGTCCCGGGCATCCATGCGGCCTGTCCGCCTGACGCGATGCCCGATGGATTGCCGGGTCAAGCGCGGCAATGACGTGAGAGAGCCTCGCCTCTATTCCCCCGCCTTCAGCCGCCGGGCCGCGTCGAGGGCGAAATAGGTGAGGATGCCGTCGGCGCCGGCGCGCTTGAAGGCGGTGAGGCTTTCAAGGATCACGCGGTCCGGGTCGAGCCAGCCATTGTCGCAAGCCCCCCTGACCATCGCGTATTCGCCGGAGACCTGATAGGCGAAGGTGGGCATGCCGAAGGTCTGCTTCAGCCGGTAGAGGATGTCGAGATAGGGCAGGCCGGGCTTGACCATGATCATGTCGGCGCCCTCCGCGATGTCGAACTCGGCCTCGCGGATCGCCTCATCCGTGTTGGCGGGGTCCATCTGGTAGGTCCGCTTGTCGCCCTTGAGCGCGCCCGACGAGCCCACCGCGTCGCGGAACGGCCCGTAGAAGCCGGAGGCGTATTTCGCGCTGTAGGCCATGATCTGCACATGGGTGAGGCCGGCGGCCTCGAGTGCGGCGCGAATCGCGCCGATGCGCCCGTCCATCATGTCGGACGGCGCGATGATGTCGCAGCCCGCCTCCGCCTGGACCATCGCCTGGCGAACCAGAACCTCCACCGTCTCGTCATTGAGGATCTCGTAGCCGTCCATCAGCCCGTCATGGCCGTGGCTCGTATAGGGATCGAGCGCCACGTCGCACAAGACGCCGATCTCCGGCACCTCGCGCTTGATGGCGCGCACGGCCTGGCAGACGAGGTTGTCGGGGTTGAGCGCCTCCGCGCCGTCGGCGCTGCGAAGGTCCGGATCGGTATAGGGGAACACGGCGATGACCGGAATGCCGAGCTCGGCGGCCTCCGCCGCGGCGCGCACCGCCCGGTCGACGCTGAAGCGCTCCACGCCGGGCATGGAGGCGACGGGCTCGGCCCGGTCGGTGCCGGCGGTGACGAAGAGCGGCCAGATGAGGTCCGCCGGCGTCAGCGTGTGCTCGCGCACCAGCCGGCGCGACCAGTCGGTGCGCCGGTTGCGCCTGAGGCGGGTCGCCGGGTAGCCGGGCTCCGGCATGGCCTGAGGCTCGGCGGCGTGCCTTGCGCGCGCCTCGCGCAGTGATGCGGGCTTGGTGTCGCGACTGGCCATCGCTCGTCTTGTCTCCCTGGTTCGGTGGATGCGGAGCCGGGACCGGTGGACGGGTCCTTTGAATTAATACAATTATGCGGCAAAGCCCACCATGCGCAAAACGCTTGCTTTGTCGCAGGCCCAAGGGCTGAGCCGTTGCCCCTATTCGCAGATCAGGTAGCGTCCGCCGCGGGCGAGGTCCAGGTGGAAATGGTCGTTGTGGTAGTCGTTCGCGCCGGGGCCGAGCACGGTGTAGAACATCTCGCAGGCCCCCGCATTGACCGATTTCAGGAACGAGGCCTCGCTGTCCATGCCGAGCGAGGCGCCGACGATGCTCCAGCCGCCCTCGATGGCCACCGTCTCCCCCGAACCGAGCCGGAAGGCCATGACGTCGAGGGCGTTGGCGAAGGCGTGCTCGCTGAACTTGCCGTCCGGCTGGTTGTTGCGGCGCCGGCAGACATAGGAGGAGGCGTTGCGGATGGCGGCGACCCTCTCGCCGAACGCCGCCTTCGCGCTCGGCTGCACGCTTTCGGTGAACCAGCGATGGAGGGCGGAGACCATCGCGCAGTTCATCGTGGCCGGCGGCACGATCGCGATGCCGTCGAGCCGTTCGACCTTGACCGGATAGGGCGTGCCGCACTCGCCGGGCCCCCCGATGGGGGCGAGCGGGGTGTAGGTGAGCTTGAGCCCGTCGAGGGCCTTGCGGCACGCGGCCTCGGCCTTGTCTATGGCCGCGGCGGACCAGGGTTCGGGCGCATCGGCGGGGGCGGGAGGCTCCGTCGCCTTGTCTGTGCTGTCTGCCCCGTCTGCCGTGCCAGCTCCGTCCGCCTTCGCCTGGGCAGGGCCTGCGCGGATGGCCGGGTCCGGCTTGGGCGCGGGCAGCGGCGGGGCGGCGGGGGCCTCGGGCTTGGCGCGCGGCAGGGGCGGGGCGGCGGACAGCGTGGCGGCGAATGGCGGCGTGGCGACCGGCGGTGCGGCGGCGGCGAGCGCGCACACGAGAACGGCGCCTGCGCGCAGGGCCTTGAGCGATGCTATGGTGTGTCGCAATCTCAGGGGATCAGAACCGATAGCGTGGATGGGCCCATGGCCGATTGGCCGGTGACGATCAGCCCTTTTACCACGCGAGCGTGACAGGGAGGAGAGAACGTTGTCTTTCGCCGATTCTGCAATTTTCGGCAGGCGGGGCTGAGGCGCCGCCCATGGATTTCGAGCCGAGCGAGGAGCAACGGGCCTTCCGCGATGTCGCGGCGGGCTTTGCGGCCGACCATCTCGCGCCCCATGCGGCGGAGTGGGACGAGAAGGGGATCTTCCCCGTCGACGTGCTGCGCAAGGGCGCGGAACTGGGTTTCGGGGGCATCTATGTGGCCGAGGATGTCGGCGGGTCGGCGCTCACGAGGCTCGACGCCGCGATCATCTTCGAGGAGCTCGCCAAGGGCTGCACCTCGACCGCGGCCTTCATGTCCATCCACAACATGGCCGCCTGGATGATCGACGCCTTCGGCACGCCCGAACAGCGCGCGCGCTGGCTGCCGGGCCTGTGCACGATGGAGACGATCGCGAGCTACTGCCTGACCGAACCGGGATCGGGCTCGGACGCCGCGGCGCTCGCCACCAGGGCGGAGCGCGACGGCGACCACTATGTGCTCAACGGCTCCAAGGCCTTCATCTCCGGGGGTGGCTATTCCGACCTCTATGTCACCATGGTGCGCACCGGCGGCGCGGGGCCGTCCGGCATCTCCTGCATCGCGGTGGAGAAGGACACGCCGGGCCTTACCTTCGGCGCGCAGGAGCGGAAGCTCGGCTGGCACAGCCAGCCCACCGCCGCGGTGATCTTCGAGGATTGCCGGGTGCCCGCGGCAAACCTCGTGGGCGGCGAGGGGGCGGGCTTCAGAATCGCCATGGCGGGGCTCGATGGCGGGCGGCTCAATATCGGCGCCTGCTCGCTCGGCGCGGCCCAGGCCTCGCTCGACCATGCTGTCGCCTATATGGGCGAGCGCCGCCAGTTCGGCCGGGCGCTCGCGGAGTTCCAGGCGCTCCAGTTCCGTATCGCCGACATGGCGACCGAGCTGGAGGCCGCCCGGCTCCTGCTCCACAAGGCGGCCGCCAGGGTGACGGAGAAGGCGGCGGACGCCACGCTCTATGCCGCCATGGCCAAGCGCAAGGCGACCGATACCGGATTCGCCGTGGTGAACGAGGCGCTCCAGCTCCATGGCGGCTATGGCTATCTGCGCGACTATCCCATAGAGCGCTTCCTGCGCGACGTGCGCGTCCACCAGATCCTGGAGGGCACCAACGAGATCATGCGGGTCATCATCTCCCGCCAGATCCTCAAACCGTAAGACTGGAGGGGGAGTGGCCATGAGCGAGGCGGAAGTCCTGTTCGAGACGCGCGGGCGGGCCGGCATCGTCACGCTGAACCGGCCGAAGGCGCTCAACGCGCTGACGCTCGACATGATCCGCGAGATCCATCCCGTGCTGGAGCGATGGGCCGGGGACGACCGGATCGGCCATGTGATCGTCCGCGCCGCCGGCGGGAAGGCCTTCTGCGCGGGCGGCGATATCCGCAAGCTCTACGATTGGGGGCGCGAGGGGCATAGGATCTTCCTGCGCTTCTACTGGGAGGAATATCGCCTCAACGCCGCCATCAAGCGGTTCCCGAAGCCCTATGTGGCGCTGCTCGACGGCATCACCATGGGCGGCGGCGTCGGCCTGTCGGTCCATGGCAGCCACCGCGTGGCGAGCGAGCGGCTGACCTTCGCCATGCCGGAAACGGGCATCGGACTCTTTCCCGATGTCGGCGGCACCTACTTCCTGCCGCGCTGCCCGGGCGAGACCGGGCTCTATCTGGGCCTCACCGGCGCCCGGCTCAAGGTCGCCGACGCCCTCCATGCCGGGATCGCGACCCATCACGTCCCCTCCGACAGGCTGGACGCGCTGACGGATGCGCTATGCGCCACCGGGGATGTCGACGGGACGGTCGGGGATTTCTGCGCCGAGGCGGGCGATGCGCCGCTCGTCGATCGGCGCGAGGAGATCGACCGGCATTTCGGGCGCGACAGCGTCGAAGCGATCCTGGAGAGCCTCGACGCGGACGGGGGAGACTGGGCGGAGAACACGGCCGAGACTGTTCGGGGTAAGTCTCCGACCAGTCTCGCCATCGCCTACCGCCAGCTCCGCGAGGGGGCGGAGAAGGGATTCGAGGACTGCATGCGCCTCGAATACCGCATCGTGAACCGCATCTTCCGCGGCCACGATTTCTACGAGGGGATCCGCGCCGTCGTGATCGACAAGGACCTCGCGCCGTGCTGGGATCCGCCGGTTCTGGAGGCGGTCGACCCGAACGATATCGCCCGCTATTTCGCCCCGCTCGACGAGGAGCTCTCCTTCGACTGAAGCGCCCTTGCCCCCCGTGGCCGTCAGTCCGCTTTCGGTCCATATTGCAGGACGCGCGCCTTCTCCAGCGTGACGAGCGCGCTCGCCCCGCCCGTCATGAGCCCCTCGAGCACCGGCAGGAAGGCATCGATCTTGTCCTCGCTGTCCACGATCTCCACGATCAGCGGCAGGTCCTCCGACAGCCTCAGGATCTTGGAGGTGTGCAGCCGGCTCGAATGGCCGAACCCCATGGCGCCGCGCAGCACCGTGGCGCCGGCCAGCTGCATCTCGCGCGCCTTGAGCACGATGGCCTCGTGGAGCGGGCCGCCATCGACCCGGTCCTCCTCGCCGATGAAGATGCGCAGGAGCACGGCTTCTTCGGGGATATCCATGGGTCCTATCCTCCCAACCGGTTGAGCCGCAGCGCGGCCAGATGGCCGAGCCAGACCGCGGCGAGCCACAGAATAACCGACAGGCCCGCATTGAGGCCCGCCATCGCCATGTCGCCGGCCTGGAGAAGACGCAGCGTCTCCAGGCTGAAGACAGAGAAGGTGGTGAAGCCGCCGCACAGGCCGGTCATGACGAACTGGCGCTGGCGGGCGCTGGCGAACACGCGCCCGTCGGGGCCCGTGAGCGTGGCGTAGAAGCCGATGGCCAGCGAGCCGATGACGTTCACGGCCATCGTGCCCCAGGGGAAGCCGTCTCCGAGAAGCGCGATGGCACCGAGCGAGGCGAGCGCGCGCAGCACGCCGCCGATCAGGCTGCCGAGCGCCACGGCGCCATAGAGGGCGGCACCATCGCGGAGCGCGCGCCACCGCAGCGTGGTCTTCGGTGCCGTCCCGCGCGCCTTCATGACAGGCCCGCCCTCACGGCAAGAAAGCCGAGGGACGCCGCTGCAAGGCACAGGGCCAGGGTGAGCGCGATATTGCCGCCGGCGCGCAGCGTCTCGCCCTCGCGCATCAGGGCGAGCGTCTGGAGGCTGAAGGAGGAGACGGTGGTGAAGCTGCCGAGAAACCCGGTGACGGCGAGGAGCCAGACCGCCGGGCGGTGGGCGACGATCCCGCCGTCTGCCGCCGCGGCGAGTGCACCGATGGCCAGCGAACCGGTGACGTTCACGACCATCGTTCCCCAGGGGAAGGTTTCCCCGACGCTGCGGGCCACGAGCCCCGACACCAGAAAGCGCATGGCGCCACCTCCGGCGCTTCCCGCGGCGACCCAGAGGAGGCCGGTCATCAGCTCTTGCATGCGGGATATCCTGATTGGGTTGCCGCGAGTGTGCGCATGGCAGGCGGTTTAATCAAGTCCGCCACCGGCTGGCGGCAGGCGGCTGCGCCCCATCTTGCCAAGACCCCAAGGCGCTGCGAGACTCATCGGGCACAGACTGCCAGCAATCGAACGAGATAGAACGTCAGGGAGGACGGTTCGCGATGGCGACCATCGGCTTTATCGGCTTGGGAAATATGGGCGGTCCCATGGCGGCCAATCTCGTCAAGGCCGGCCACGACGTCCGCGGCTACGACATGGCCGAGGCGGCGATGGAGAAATTCCAGGCTTCGGGCGGCACGCCGGCGAAGACGCTTGCCGATGCGGTCGGGCCCGCCGAGACCGTGATCACCATGCTGCCGGCGGGCCAGCATGTGCGCGCGGTCTATCTCGAGGATGGCGGCATTCTGTCGCTGGCCGACGGCGCGAAGCTCCTGATCGATTCCTCCACCATCGACGTGGCGAGCGCGCGCGCCGTGGCGGAGGCCGCGGCGAAGGCCGGCCACGACATGATCGACGCGCCGGTCTCCGGCGGTGTCGGCGGGGCGGAGGCGGGAACGCTCACCTTCATGGTCGGCGGTCCCGATGCGGCGTTCGAGCGCGCGCAGCCCCTGCTGGAGGCGATGGGCAAGACCATCGTTCACGCCGGCGGCGCCGGCAACGGCCAGGCGGCGAAGATCTGCAACAACATGATCCTCGGTATCTCGATGATCGCCGTGTCGGAAGCCTTCGTGCTGGCGGAGAAGCTCGGCCTCGACCATCAGAAGCTGTTCGACGTCTCGTCGACGGCGTCCGGCCAGTGCTGGTCGCTGACCACCTATTGCCCGGTCCCGGGCCCGGTGCCGGCATCGCCGGCGAACCGGGACTATGCGCCGGGCTTCACCGCTGCCATGATGCTGAAGGACCTCAAGTTGGCCCAGGAGGCCGCCCACGCGTCGGGTGCGGCCACCCCCCTCGGCGCGGAGGCCGCGGCACTCTACCAGCTCTTCGATTCGGAGGGGGAGGGTGCCCGGGACTTTTCCGGCATCATCAACTTCATCCGCGGGCAGTCATCGCGGCAGGAGGGCTCCGGCCACTGAAAAGCCCGTTCCATGCCGCATTGCACAAAATTATGTTAACTTTTTGCTTTAATGCGGTTTTAACATGATTTGACGGCTGCCGTGTCGTTGCATAATCGTATAAGAGACGATATGGAGTTTTGTTAACGGGGGCAGATAGCATTATGAAGCTGGCCAAGGATGGCGACATTCGGGAGGCAAGCGAGCAGCCGGGAACGATCAAGGACCACTATGTCCAGGGACTGCACCTGGTCGAGCGGCTTCACCGGCGCCTTCTGGATGTCATCAAGAATGAGTTCGAGCGGTCGGGAGACCAGGAAGTCAATGCCGTTCAGGCGTTGCTCCTGTTCAACATAGGCGATCAGGAACTCACGCCGGGTGAGCTGCGCACGCGCGGGCACTATCTCGGATCCAACGTTTCCTACAATCTCAGAAAGCTGGTCGATGCCGGCTATATCAGCCACGAGCGGTCCAGCTCCGACCGCCGCTCTGTGCGAATCAGCCTCACGGAGGAAGGCCACAGGGTCCGCTCCATGGTGGAGCGGCTCTATGAGCGCCACGTGGAGTCCCTGGAAGAGGTCGGCGGCATCTCGCTCGCCGATCTCAAGCAGGTCAACGAGGTGCTCGCGCGGCTCGAGCGGTTCTGGCTGGACCAGATCAGATACCGGCTGTGAGCGTGCCTGCCGGCCATCGCCTTCGATGGCGGCGGCCGGAGCATTGATCTGCTTCAAGGTTTCCCGACTGACATTGTGTCTTCATGCGCCATGAGATCGCCCCGGGGCTGGCCGTCCCAGACCGGGGCCAGCCCGGCAACCGTCCAGCGCAAGGGAGCACAAGCAATGGCCGAGACAATGAGAGCCGCCGTCGTCCACGAGTTCGGCAAGCCGCTCGTGATCGAGGATGTCGCGATCCCGAGACCCGGACCGGGTGAGGTCCTGGTGAAGGTGGTGGCGTGCGGCGTGTGCCATACGGACCTGCATGCCGCCGACGGGGACTGGCCGGTCAGGCCGTCGCCGCCCTTCATTCCGGGCCACGAGGTGGCCGGCATCGTCGCCGAGCTCGGCCCGGGCGTAACCGAGCTGAAGGAGGGCGACCGGGTGGGGGTGGCCTGGCTCCACGATGCCTGCATGCGCTGCGAATATTGCGAGACGGGCTGGGAGACGCTGTGCGAGAGCCAGCACAATACGGGTTATAGCTGCGACGGCGGTTTTGCCGACTACGTGATCGCCGCCGCGCCGTTCGCCGCCCGCCTTCCCGAAAGTGTCGGATTCGCCGAGATCGCGCCGATCCTGTGCGCCGGCGTGACCACCTACAAGGGATTGAAGGAGACCGAGGCCCGGCCGGGCGAATGGGTCGCGATCTCCGGCGTCGGCGGCCTCGGCCATGTCGCGATCCAATACGCCAAGGCGATGGGCCTCCATGTGGCCGCGCTCGACATCGCGCCGGGGAAACTCGCGCTCGCCAAGGCCGCCGGGGCGGACCTCGCCATCGATGCGCGCTCGGACGATGCAGCCCGGGAGATCGTCAAGGCAACGGGCGGCGGTGCTCACGGGGTGCTCGTGACCGCGGTTTCTCCTCCGGCCTTCTCGCAGGCGCTGGGCGCGGTGCGCCGGAAGGGAACGGTCGCTCTGGTCGGGCTGCCCCCCGGCGATTTCCCGACCCCGATCTTCGATGTCGTCCTGAAGCGCATCACCGTGCGCGGCTCCATCGTGGGGACCCGCCGCGATCTCGACGAGGCCATCGCCTTCGCCGCGGGAGGGCGCGTGAAGGCCGACATCCACAAGGCGCCGCTCGATGAGATCAACACCATCTTCTCCAGGCTGAAGGCCGGCGAGATCGAAGGGCGGATGGTGCTCGACATGGCCTGAGGGCTGTCTGGACGGTGTGGCGGCCGAAGATGTGACCGGGCGGGCGGCGGTAACGTTTGAGCATCGCCACCCGTTTAGCCGCCGCGATGCTGTCTGGACGGGCAAAGGATTTTTGACCGGCGCGCCGTTGCCTGATATTCAGCTCGCCAAGATTATACTGTCCTGTAAAATCGGGCATATGGGCCGGTTGCCGCCGATTGTGTATGCTGGCGGCCGGCGGGTATCGGGGCCTTGCACAGTCAGGCGGTCTGGATGAGACGCAATCTATTCGGCACGAGCGTGATGCGGCGGGCGGCACTGCCGGCCATTATCGCAGTGGTCTGCGCAGTCGGCGGCATAACCGCCAAAGCACAGGGCACGAACTTTTCGTCCTGGCGCGGCGGGGGCGAGGGTCCCCAGCGGGCGACAACCTCGACATTCCTCGCCGAGAACCGTCAGGTCGAGCCGATGCTGTCCGGCGACAGCGAGCGGATGCTGATGGATGCCATTGCGCGCTACGAGATCATGGCGCGCCGCGGCGGCTGGCAGCCCTTGCCGGGCGGCCGGGAACTGCGCGTCGGCGGCTCGGGCCAGCTCGTCATGATGCTGCGCAGGCGGCTGGTCGCGGAGGCCTATCTGCCGCCCCAGCAGGTCGCCGAGCCGCAGCGCTTCGACCGGGCGATGGAGCACGCGGTCAAGCGTTTCCAGCACAATCACGGCCTGGCGCCGACGGGCGTCGTCGACGAGGCGACGCGCCGGGCGCTCAATGTTCCGGTGGAACAGCGCCTCGCGACGCTGCGGGCCAATGTTGCGCGCGTGAGCGAGCAGACCAAGAAGCTCGGCGGCAAGTATGTGGTGGTGAACATTCCCGCCGCGCAGCTAGAGACGGTCCAGAACGGTCGGGTCTATACGCGCCAGAACGTTGTCGTCGGCAAGACGGACCGGCCGAGCCCGGTGCTGTCGAGCCGGATCACCGAGCTCATCTTCAATCCCTACTGGACGGCGCCGCTGTCCATCGTGAAGAAGGACATCCTGCCCAAGGTCCGCCAGAATCCGGGGTTCCTCAAGGAAATGGACATCCGGATCTTCGACGGCTATGGCGGGCCCGAGGTCGACCCGAGGACCGTCGACTGGGCGACGGTGGCGCCCGACCGTTACGTGTTCCGGCAGGAGCCGGGGCTCAACAACGCCATGGCGACGGTGAAGCTGCGCTTCCCCAACCCCTATGCGGTCTATCTGCACGACACGCCGACCAAGTCGCTGTTCTCCCAGGCCGCGCGCTATTTCAGCTCCGGCTGCGTGCGCGTCGATCAGGTCCATCTCCTCACCGAATGGGTCCTGCGCGATCAGCCGGGCTGGAGCCCGGCACGGATCCAGGGCATCGTCGGGTCCGGCGAGCGGGTCGAGGTCAAGCTGGAGAATCCCGTTCAGGTGCGCTTCGCCTACATGACGGGCTGGGCCACGCGCGACGGCGGCGTGCATTTCCGGCCCGATATCTACCGGCTGGACGGCACGGGCTTCGTCAGCGGCCAGCCCGAGCCGGTCGGCGGCGTCGGCGTCGCGCAGGCCGGGCCGGGGCAGGGGGGCGCACCCCGCGCCTATGGCGGGAGTGCCGTGCGGGTCTCGTCCTCCGCCGAACAGCCGCGTAAGCGCGAGGAGGAGGCCTGGGTGCGGCCGAACTTCTCGTCTCGCGCGACACAGTAAGCCGCACGTCGGCTTGCGGAGGGCCATGGCCGGCGGGCACCCCTGGAATGCGGCAATCCGCGCGCTCATGGCCAGCCGGTTTGCGCTATATCCTCGCACGCAACCGATCGGTCACAGACGACAAGAAGACATGGCGAAGGTGCTGTCATGGTGGATTATCCGGCGATCTTTGCCGCGGCGATAGACGATCTCAAGCAGGAGGGGCGCTACCGGCATTTCGCCGATATCAGGCGCATTCGCGGCCGCTTCCCCCGCGCGGTGCTGCATGAGGGCGGCCGCCGGCGCGAGATCACCGTGTGGTGCTCCAACGACTATCTCGGCATGGGCCAGCATCCCGCGCTCGTGGCGGCCATGCACGAGGCCATCGACGAGGCCGGCACGGGCTCGGGCGGCACGCGCAACATCTCCGGCACGACCCATTACCATGTGGAGCTGGAAGCCGAGCTCGCCGACCTTCATGGCAAGGATGCCGCGCTTCTGTTCAATTCCGGCTATCTGTGCAACCAGGCGACGCTGTCCACCCTCGGCCATCTGCTGCCCGGCTGCGTGATCCTGTCGGACGAGCTCAACCACGCCTCCATGATCGAGGGGATCCGCCACGGTCGCTGTGCCAAGCAGGTCTGGCGGCACAACGACCTCGCCGATCTGGAGACCCGGCTCAAGGCGCTGCCGGCGGACCAGCCCAAGGTGATCGCCTTCGAATCGGTCTACTCCATGGATGGCGACATCGCGCCGATCGCCGAGATCTGCGCGCTGGCGAAGCGCTATGGCGCGCTCACCTATCTCGACGAGGTGCATGCGGTCGGCCTCTATGGCGCGCGCGGCGGGGGCATCGCGGAGCGCGACGGCATCGCCGGCGAGGTGGACATCATCGAGGGCACGCTCGCCAAGGCCTTCGGGCTGATGGGCGGCTATATCGCTGCGGAGCGCGCGACGGTGGACGCTATCCGCTCCTATGCGCCGGGCTTCATCTTCACCACCTCCGTCGCCCCGGCGCTGGCGGCCGGCGCACTGGCCAGCGTGCGCCATCTCAAGGCGTCGAACGCGGAGCGCGAGCGCCATCAGGAGCGCGCGGCCACCCTGAAGCGCAGGCTCGCCGCCCGGGGACTGCCGGTAGTCCACACGCCGAGCCATATCGTGCCCGTCATGGTGGGCGACCCGGTGCGTTGCAAGCAGCTCACCGACCAGCTCCTGGACGCCTTCGACATCTATGTGCAGCCGATCAACTATCCCACCGTCCCGCGCGGAACCGAGCGGATCCGGCTGACCCCGTCGCCGCTTCACGACGATGGCGAGATGGACCGGCTTGTCGATGCGCTCGACACGCTGTGGAACAGCCTGAGCCTCGCCCGCGCGGCCTGACGGGTTGAGACAAAACGCCGCGCCTTCTCCGTTCCGCCCCCTCGCGCCCCGCCGGCGACATTCTTTCGCGCCGGAGCGACCTGCGCGCGAGGCGGGCCGATTGGCTCAACCTCGGCATATGTGTTATTGGCCGTGCCTTGTCTGGCCGGGAATCGCGGTGCCCACCCCGCACCGCCCGGCCCGGAGCGGCCCTCACAGGCGTCCCGCCGGACGCGGACCGGTCGCTCCGGCACCTTGTTTGAGACCGAGCGATCCGCACTCGGGCGACATCGCCCCCGACTGCTGGTCGATCCAGAGCCGCACGCTAACTTGAAGAGGGGATGTCAATGTCCGTGTCTGACAGCCGAGACGTTCACCTGCCGTCCGAGGGCTTTTTCTCCGCGCCGCTGGCCGAGGCCGATCCCGATATCGCGGATGCGATCGAAAAGGAGCTCGGCCGGCAGAGGCACGAGATCGAGCTGATCGCGTCGGAGAATATCGTGTCGCGTGCCGTGCTGGAGGCTCAGGGCTCGGTCCTCACCAACAAATATGCCGAGGGCTATCCGGGCCGGCGCTATTACGGCGGCTGCCAGTTCGTCGACATCGCGGAGAGCCTGGCGATCGAGCGCGCCAAGGAGCTGTTCGGCTGCGAGTTCGCCAATGTCCAGCCCCATGCCGGCGCGCAGGCCAATGCGGGTGCCTTCATGGCGCTCGCCAAGCCCGGCGACACCATTCTGGGCTTGAGCCTCGCCTCCGGCGGCCACCTCACCCACGGGGCGGCGCCCAACATGTCGGGCAAGTGGTTCAAGGCGGTCCAGTACGGCGTGCGCAAGGACGACGCGCTGATCGATTTCGAGGAGGTGGAGCGCCTCGCCGAGGAGCACAAGCCCCAGATCATCATCGCCGGCGGCTCCGCCTATCCCCGCACCATCGATTTCGCGCGCTTCCGCGAGATCGCCGACAAGGTGGGCGCCTATTTCATGGTCGACATGGCGCATTTCGCGGGCCTCGTCGCGGCGGGTGTCCATCCCAGCCCGTTCCCGCACGCCCATATCGCGACCACCACGACCCACAAGACGCTGCGCGGGCCCCGCGGCGGCATGATCCTCACCAATGACGCCGACATCGCCAAGAAGGTCAACTCCGCCATGTTCCCGGGCCTCCAGGGCGGCCCGCTCATGCATGTGATCGCGGCGAAGGCGGTGGCCTTCGGCGAGGCGCTCAAGCCGGAGTTCAAGGCCTACGCCCAGGCCGTGGTGGACAATGCCAAGGCGCTGGCCGGCACGCTGAAGGAGGGCGGCCTCGACATCGTCTCCGGCGGCACCGACACCCATGTCATGCTGGTGGATCTCAGGCCCAAGGGGCTGAAGGGCAACGCGGCGGAGGCGGCTCTCGGGCGCGCCAACATCACCTGCAACAAGAACGGCGTGCCGTTCGACCCGGAAAAGCCGACGGTCACCTCCGGTATCCGCCTCGGCACGCCCGCCTGCACGACGCGCGGCTTCGGGCTGGCGGAGTTCCGCGAGGTCGGCCAGATGATCATCGAAGTGCTGGACGGGCTTGCCGCCAATGGCGAAGATGGCAACGGTGCGGTCGAGGAGGCGGTCAAGGCGCGGGTCACCGGGCTGACCGACCGGTTCCCGATCTATCCGTGATATCCCTTGACGGGAGCTGCCGGAGCTGGGGGAGGCTTGAGACCCGATGCGCTGTCCTTATTGCGGTAACAACGACACGCAGGTGAAGGACTCCCGTCCGACGGAGGACAATGCGGCGATCCGCCGTCGCCGCTACTGCGCCGATTGCGGGGGCCGGTTCACGACCTTCGAGCGCGTCCAGCTTCGCGAGCTGACCGTGCTCAAGCGCTCCGGCCGCCGCGTACCGTTCGACCGCGACAAGCTCATGCGCTCCGTGCAGATCTCGCTGCGCAAGCGCCCGGTCGAACCGGAGCGCATCGAGCGGATGGTCTCCGGCATCGTGCGCCAGCTCGAGAGCATGGGCGAGAACGAGGTCAAGTCGGAGACCATCGGCAAGCTCGTCATGGAGGCGCTCAAGGGCCTCGACGATGTCGCCTATGTCCGCTTCGCCTCCGTCTACAAGAACTTCCGCGAGGCCAAGGACTTTGAGGAGCTGCTCGGCGAACTGTCGGGCGATGGCGACCCGCCCATCCTCAAATCCGCAGAGTAGCGGCATGGGATCGCCCGCCGACGATGCCGGCCCCGGCGGTGCCGACCGGCGCCATATGGGCCATGCCCTGCGTCTCGGCGAGCGCAATCTGGGCGCGACAGGCGACAATCCGGCCGTGGGCTGCGTGATCGTCGCCGAACGCCGCGGCGCATCCCTCGTTGTCGGGCGCGGCTGGACGGCGGAAGGCGGCCGCCCGCATGCCGAGCGCATCGCGCTGGAACGGGCCGGCGACGCGGCGCGCGGCGCCACGGCCTATGTGACGCTGGAACCCTGCGCTCATCACGGCAAGACACCGCCCTGCGCCGACGCGCTGGTGGAGGCGGGTGTCGCGCGTGTCGTCTCCGCCATGGAGGATCCCGATCCGCGCGTCGCCGGGCGCGGCCATGCGATATTGCGCGCAGCCGGCATCGCCGTCGAGGTCGGCCTGCTGGGCGATGCGGCGCGGAGGAGCCATGCGGGCTTTGTGAGCCGGATCACCAGGGCGCGGCCCCATGTGCTCGTGAAGCTCGCCGTGTCGGCCGACGGCAAGATCGCCGCCCGCGAGGGCGAGGCCACCGCGATCACCGGCGCGGCCGCGCGGGCGCGCACCCATCTCATGCGGGCCCGGTCCGACGCCATCATGGTCGGCCGGCGGACCGCGGAGATCGACGATCCCCTGCTGACCTGCCGCCTGCCGGGGCTCGAGCACCGCTCGCCGGTGAGGGTGGTCACGGCCGCCAATGCCGGGCTCGATCCGGCAAGCCGGCTCGTGCGCTCCGCGCGCGACGTGCCCTTGTGGGTCGCGGTTGCAGACGATGTGCCGGCGGCCGCATGCTCCGCGCTCTCCGGGGCGGGCGCCGAAATCGTTCCTTGCCCGCGCGACGAAAAGGGTGCTCTATCCCTGCCGGCCGTGCTCTCCGCGCTCGCGGATCGTGGCATCGGGCGGCTGATGGTCGAGGGCGGTGCGGCCCTTGCCGGCACCGTCGTGGCGCAGGGATTTGCCGATGAGGTCGCGCTGTTCACCGGGCCGGCGTCCCTCGGGCCGGAGGGCGTCGATGCGCTCGGCGGCGTGGCGCTCGAGACTGTCACGGCGTCGCGGGATTTCGCGCTTCTCGAGGAGGAGCGCTATGGCGAGGACCGCCTCGCCCTTTACGGACGGCAGTGACAGAGGTGTTGAGGTTTTCATGTTCACCGGCATCGTGACCGACATCGGCACAATCCTGGAAAACCGCGAAGGCAATGGCGGGCGCTGGCTGAAGATCGGCTGCAGCTTCGATCCGGAGACCGTCGAGGTCGGCGCGTCCATCGCCTGTTCCGGCGTCTGCCTGACCGTGACCGACAAGGGCGAGGACGATGGCGGGCGCTGGTTCTGCGTCGATGCCTCGCGCGAGACTGTGGACCACACCACGTTGAAGGACTGGCCCGTTGGCGGGCGCATCAATCTGGAACGCGCCCTGCGGCTCGGCGACGAGCTTGGCGGGCATATCGTCACGGGCCATATAGACGGGGTGGCGGAACTCGTCGGCCGGGAAGCGGATGGCGCGTCGGTCCGCCTGACCTTCCGGGTACCGGGGGAGCTTGCCCGTTTCATCGCGCCCAAGGGCTCCGTGGCGCTCGACGGCACCTCGCTCACCGTCAACGAGGTCGAGGGCGACACCTTCGGCGTGAACGTCATTCCCCACACGCTGGAGGTCACCACATGGGGGAAGGCGGAGCCCGGCGACATGGTGAATATTGAAATCGACATGATGGCGCGCTATGTCGCCCGACTGAACGACGCGCGCACCGCGTGATCCCTCCCCGAACCGGTTGAGTACGATGTCCAGACCCCGCATCCTGATCGTGGAGGCCCGCTTTTACGAGGGCCTCGCAGACGAACTCGCCGCCGGCGCGATTGCAGCGCTCGAGCGTGCCGACGCAGACCATGAGCGCATCGCCGTGCCCGGCGCGCTGGAGATTCCGCAGGCCATCGCCCTTGCCGGCGCGGCGGGCGGTTTCGATGGTTATGTGGCGCTCGGCTGCGTGATCCGCGGGGAGACCTCCCACTATGATATCGTGGCAGGCGAGTCCGCACGCGGACTGATGGACCTGGCGCTCACGCGCGGCCTTGCGATCGGCAATGGCATCCTGACCGTCGAGAACGGCGACCAGGCCTGGGCCCGGGCCCGCGTCGCGGAGGGCAACAAGGGAGGCTCGGCTGCGGAGGCCGCGCTCGCCCTGATCGGTCTCAGGGCGCGGCTTGGAGAGCTGAAGCGATGATGACGGAGCCCACGGAGCCCAGGGAAGCCGAGCGAGCCCTTCTCGGCGCGCGCACCGCGGCCCGTCTCGGCGCCGTCCAGGCGCTCTACCAGATGGATCTCGTCCAGTCCGACATGGCCGACATCCTCGCGGAGTTCGGCGCCACGCGGCTTGGCGAGGACTTCGAGGACGGCCAGTGCGGCCGCGCCGACTTCCCGTTTCTCAGCGATATCGTCACCGGCGTCGTGCGCGAGCAGCGGCGCATCGATCCCGCGCTCAACGACTGCCTTGCGGAGGGCTGGACGCTGGCCCGGCTCGATTCCATCCTGCGGGCGATCCTGCGTGCCGCCGCCTATGAGCTCGTGGCGCGCCGCGATGTGCCGGCCCGGGTGATCATCAACGAATACATGGAAATCGCGCATGCCTTCTTCGACGAGGACGAGCCGGGTTTCGTGAACGGCGTGCTCGACAGGCTGGCCCACAACCACCGCGCCGAAGAGTTCGGCTGACGGGGCGGACGATCGCCCATGCTGTCCAGGGAACAGGAGCTGATCCAGACGCTGTTCGCGCCGCTTGCGGCGACGGCCGAGGGTGCTGCCGGGTTGAAGGACGACGCGGCAGTCTATCGCCCGGCCGCGGGCTGCGAGGTGGTCATGACCACCGACACGCTGGTGGAGAGCGTCCATTTCCTGCCCGGCGATCCCGCGGGGCTCGTCGCCCGCAAGGCGCTCAGGGTCAACCTGTCCGATCTCGCCGCCAAGGGTGCGGCCCCGCGCGGTTACCTCCTGTCCGTCTCGCTGACCGGGGAGCAGGACGAGACATGGCTGAAGGCCTTCGCCGAAGGGCTCGCCGCCGATCAGGAGGCCTATGGCTGCGTGCTGCTCGGCGGCGATACCGTGGCGACGCCCGGCCCGTTCACCGTGACGGTCGCCGCGTTCGGCGACGTGCCGGAGGGCAGGGCGGTCCGGCGAGGCGGCGCGCGCCATGGCGATCTCGTCTATGTCTCCGGCACGCTCGGCGATGCGGGCCTCGGGCTTGCGGCCCTCAGGGGCGAGGATCTCGGGCCGCTCGGCGAGGCCGGGCGCACGGACCTGATCGGCCATTACCGGTTGCCCGTGCCGCGCGTGGAGCTCGCCCCGTCCGTGCTCGCCCATGCGAGCGCGGCGATCGACATATCGGACGGGCTTGCGGGCGATCTCGGCCTGCTGTGCTGGGCGAGCGGCTGCGGCGCGCGCATCGCGGTGGCCGACGTGCCGCTGTCGGAGAGTGCGCGGCGGATCGTCTCCCATGATTCGAAATGGCAGGAAACCTGTCTAACGAACGGGGACGACTATGAAATCCTCTGTAGCGTTCCGCCGGATGGCGCGGCGGCTTTCGAGGCCGATGCGCACGAGGCCGGCGTGCCGGTCGTGCGAATCGGCGAGATGACGCGGGAGGAAGACGGCGCCCGCTTCCTCGACGAGCGCGGCAACCCGCTGGTCTTCGCCTCCGCCTCCTACAGCCACATGCGCTGATAATCGTTGCCCTTCGCGCCTGTCGCGGATAGAGCTTGACGCGACTTCATCCGCCAAGGACCCGCCGGCCGCGCTCCATGCGGCCCCATTGGCCGGGCAGCCGCAAGACCGCAAGCGTTCCGCACCATGTCGCACACCGCCGCGAACCCGCACCATTTCGTCGATGACGGTCTCGCCCGCCGCAATGCCGTGTTGTTGGCGGCGGGCCAGGCGCTCTATTCCTCCAGCACCGTCATCCTGATCACCTCCGCCGGGCTCGTGGGCCAGATCCTCGCTGACGACAAGGGGCTGGCGACGCTGCCCGTCTCCACTTTCGTGATCGGCACGGCGCTCACCACCGTGCCCGCCTCGCTCTTCATGCGCCGCGTTGGCCGGCGTCCCGGCTTCATCGTCGGCGCGCTTCTGGGGCTTGTCAGTGCGCTTCTCGCCATCTATGCGGTCATGGCCGGCGATTTCTGGCTCTTCTCGCTGGCGACCGCCTGCAACGGCGTCTATCAGGCCTTCGCGCAGTACTACCGTTTCGCTGCCGCCGACACGGCGAGCGAGGCCTTCAAGGCCAAGGCGATCTCGTGGGTTCTGATCGGCGGCATCGTGTCGGCGATCCTGGGGCCCCTCATCGTGATGGGCACGAAGGATGCGTTCCCGCCCTTCCTGTTCGTGGGCTCCTATGCCGCCAGCGGGGTGCTGGCCATCGTCGCGATGAGCGTGCTGGCCTTCGTGAAGATTCCCCACCGCCGGCCGGAGCCGGGCGGCGATGGGGGGCGGGCTCTTTCGGTTCTTCTGCGCCAGCCCCGCCTCGTCGTGGCGGTCATCTGCGGCATGATGAGCTACGGCATGATGAACCTCGTCATGACGGCGACGCCGCTGGCCATGGTGGGCTGCGGACACACGGTCAACGACGCGGCCTGGGTGATCCAGTGGCATGTGCTCGCCATGTATGTGCCGAGCTTCTTCACCGGCCAGCTCATCAACCGGTTCGGTGTGGAGAAGATCGTCGCCACGGGCATGGTGTTCCTCGCCGGTGCGGGGTTCGCCGCGCTGGCCGGCATCGGGTTCGGCAATTTCGCCGCGGCGCTCATCTTTCTCGGCGTGGGGTGGAATTTCGGCTTTGTCGGGGCCACCACCATGGTGACCGATTGCTACAAGCCGGCGGAGAAGAACCGCGTGCAGGCGGTCAACGATTTCGCGATCTTCGCGACCGTCGCCGTCGCCTCGCTGTCGTCGGGCAAGCTGCTCGACGCCATTGGCTGGGACGCCGTCAACCTGGCGCTCTTCCCCATGATCGCGCTGGTCCTCGCCATGCTGCTGTGGTCCGGCCGCGGCCGCATCGGCCGCTCCGCGGTCTGAGCGTGAACGCAGAGAGGGGGCGGGGCGATGAGCGTCCGCCCCGGTGCCCGGAACACCTGTAGCTCGTCCGATATCTGCCGCATTTTCCCGCGCAGGCGGAACCCATGAGAGCGGTCCGGCACATACCGTCTGGGCCGGCTCTCCACCGGCGTGCGCGGTAATTTATTGCGCTCAACAGGGCCTTTTGGCATGGTTTTCGGCGTCCGAGCGGGGCCCGGAGTGGGAGGAAACACCTAAAAAGTCAGTCTGGTCAGCGTCACATCGATCCTTTGGGCCGTCGCCAAACCCCAATCACAAGGACACGAGGTATGAACCAAGCACTATGGTTGATCATCGCGTGCGGTGCCTTGTCGATCGTCTACGGCGTCTGGGCCATACAGTCGGTCATGGCATCGGACGCGGGCAATGAACGCATGCGGGAAATCGCGGGCGCGATCCAGGAAGGGGCGCAAGCGTATCTGACCCGCCAATACACCACCATCGCCATTGCGGGCGTCGTGATCTTCATCATCGTCGCCCTGCTGCTCGGCCTGCCTGTCGCGATCGGCTTCGCGGTCGGCGCCATCCTGTCGGGCGCTGCGGGCTTCACCGGCATGCTGGTTTCCGTGCGTGCCAATGTGCGCACCGCGCAGGCCGCGAGCAACAGCCTCGCCGCCGGGCTCTCCATCGCCTTCCGGTCCGGCGCCGTCACGGGCATGCTCGTCGCGGGGCTGGCTCTCCTGGCCGTCAGCGTCTATTTCCTCGTGCTCACCCGGTACATGGGGCTCGAGCCGTCCGACCGCACGGTGATCGACGCGCTGGTCGCGCTCGGTTTCGGCGCCTCGCTGATCTCGATCTTCGCCCGTCTGGGCGGCGGCATCTTCACCAAGGGCGCCGATGTCGGCGGCGATCTCGTCGGCAAGGTGGAGGCCGGCATCCCGGAGGACGATCCGCGCAACCCGGCGACCATCGCGGACAATGTGGGCGACAATGTCGGCGACTGCGCCGGCATGGCGGCCGATCTGTTCGAGACCTATGCGGTCACCGTGGTCGCCACCATGGTGCTCGCCTCGATCTACTTCTCCGGGGGCGAGCTCCTCATGCCGATGATGGTCTATCCGCTGGCCATCGGGGCGATCTGCGTCATCACCTCCATCGCCGGCACCTTCTTCGTGCGGCTGGGGGCGAGCCAGTCCATCATGGGCGCACTCTACAAGGCGGTGATCGCGACCGGGATCCTGTCGCTCATCGGCCTGTGGCCGGTCACCGCGCTGGTCGTCGGTATGGATACGCCACTCACCGCGGGCGAGGCCTCCTTCACGGGCTGGTCGCTCTATCTCTGCGGCATTGTCGGGCTCGCCGTGACCGCGCTGATCATCGTGATCACGGAATACTACACCGGCACCAATTTCCGCCCCGTGCGCTCCGTCGCCGCCGCCTCGATCACGGGCCACGGGACGAATGTGATCCAGGGGCTCGCGATCTCGCTGGAGGCGACCGCGCTGCCCGCGCTCGTCATCATTGCGGGTATCGTCGTGGCCAACGGGCTCGCCGGCCTCTTCGGCATCGCCATCGCGGTGACGACCATGCTGGCGCTCGCCGGCCTCGTCGTCGCGCTCGACGCCTTCGGGCCGGTCACCGACAATGCCGGCGGCATCGCGGAGATGGCCGACCTGCCGGAGGATGTGCGCAACACCACCGACGCGCTCGACGCGGTGGGCAACACAACCAAGGCCGTCACCAAGGGCTACGCCATCGGCTCGGCGGGCCTTGGCGCACTGGTCCTGTTCGCCGCCTATACGGAGGACCTCAAGTTCTTCACCGCCAATGCGGAAGCCTTCCCCTATTTCGCCGATGTGGGGGAGGTGACCTTCGCGCTGTCGAACCCCTATGTGGTGGTCGGCCTGTTCCTCGGCGGGCTGCTGCCGTTCCTGTTCGGCGGCATAGCCATGACGGCGGTGGGCCGTGCGGGCGGCAAGATCGTCGAGGAGGTGCGCCGGCAGTTCAAGGAGAAGCCCGGTATCATGGAGGGCAAGGAGCGGCCGGACTATACCCGTGCCGTCGACCTGCTCACCCGGGCGGCGATCAAGGAGATGATCGTGCCCTCCATGCTCCCCGTTCTCTCGCCCATCGTGGTCTATTTCGTCGTCGACCTGATCGCGGGCAAGAACGCGGCCTTCTCCACCGTCGGCGCCATGCTGCTCGGCGTCATCGTCACGGGGCTCTTCGTGGCGATCTCCATGACCGCCGGCGGCGGCGCCTGGGACAATGCGAAGAAGTACATCGAGGACGGCAATTACGGCGGCAAGGGGTCGGAGGCCCACAAGGCCGCGGTCACCGGCGACACGGTGGGCGATCCCTACAAGGACACCGCCGGGCCGGCCGTCAACCCGATGATCAAGATCACCAATATCGTGGCGCTCCTGCTGCTGGCCGTGCTCGCGCACAACAGCATGTGAGGCCCGCCGGGCAGCCCGCCGCCGACAAGTTGCGGGGTGTGCCCCGATCTGATCGTCCCCGCGGGAGGCGCGCCCTCCCGCGGGGTTTCGTTTGCCGCGACGTCTCGCCGCCTTTGCGGAACAGGACTTGATCCGATGCAATTCCTTTGAATAATTCTAATCTTTCTATCTATCCGGCTGTTCCATGGATGAAAGGTTTTGAGATGTCGAACGACCCGAAGGCGATCGCGGTCTGGGACCCGCTCGTGCGCGTGTTCCACTGGACCGTCGCCATTGCGTTCTTCGTTGCCTATCTCACCGAGGGCGATCCTTTGATCGTCCATGTCTGGGCGGGCTACACGATCGGCACCCTCGTGGTGTTGCGCGTGATCTGGGGCTTTGTCGGACCGAAGCATGCGCGCTTTTCCGACTTCGTCTTCGCGCCATGGACGGTCTGGTCCTATCTCGTGAGCCTCGTCACCTTCAGGGCGAAGCGCTATGTGGGCCACAGTCCCGCTGGCGGGGCGATGGTGGTCGTGCTTCTCGCCGGCCTTGCGGCAACGGTGTGGGCGGGGCTGGAGACGCTTGCGGTGGAGGAGAATGCGGGCCCGCTAGCGGAGCTGTCTCTCGTGTCATCCGCCAGCGCCGACCCCGCGCCGGCCCCGGAGTTCCGCGTGGCGAGCGAGGAAAGCCTGTCGGGCGAGAGCGGCGAGCGCGAGGAGGGGGATCGCGAAGGCGAGGAGAGCGCGTGGAAGGAAATCCACGAGGTGCTCGCCAATCTGATGCTGTTCCTGGTCATCGCGCATCTGGCCGGCGTCGCCCTGGCGAGCGTCGTCCACAGGGAGAACCTGCCGCGCGCCATGGTGACCGGCCGGAAACGGACATAGCGCGCCGCTTTGAGGCGGGCCGACAGCCCGGCAATCGATCCCACGCGCCCGCGACATATGGCAAGACCGCGTCATGCCCGGGACAAGTCCGGGCATGACGAACGAGAACGGCCCCGGCGACAGCCGGCGGCTTTGCGGCCGGAACGCCGGTTGAGCCTAGAACGGGCCGGGGCCCATCGGGCCGGCGCCGGGGCCCTGTCCGCCCGGATCGAAGCGTCCGACATTGCGGAAGAGTTCCTGCAGGATCGACAGCTCCTTGCCGCGCGTCGGTGTCTCGCGGGTGTTGAAGTCGATGATGCGGCCGTCTTCCAGCCCGTAATTGGCGAAGCTCTGTACCCGGTCGCTCTCGTCGAAGCGAATCGCGAAGATCTGCCGGTCGACGACCTCGGGCTTGAAGAAGGCTTCCTGTTCCACGACGCTGGAGATGTAGTAGAAGCTGTCGCCGTGATACTTGACCGTCGCGGTGGTCGAGGGAGAGCCCAGAAGCGCTTCCACCTCCGACTTGCTCATGCCGATCTGGACCTTCTGGAGGTCGTCGCCGCGGGGCAGATATCCGCGGTAATCGACAGTGGGGACACAGCCTGTCAGCGCCGCGAGCGCCGCCAGACCCATTACACCGTTCCGGAGCAGCGATCTCCGTGTCGTCATTTGCGTGTTCGCCACGACCCTGATCTCTTTGACTTGAAGCGTGAACCGCCCGATCTTATCCGCTCGCCCCGTCACCGAGGTATCGTGGACGGGTGTGCTTGGCAAGCCCCGTTGGACGTTGCGCCACAAAAGTGAGTCGTTGGAGTCATGATTTTCAGCCGTCTGTTCTCTCGCTCCGAGCCTGAATCTGTCGCCCGGACGCTCTATGCCGGTATTGTGGCGCAGGCACGGCAGCCGGCCCTCTATGTACAAGGCGGCGTCGCTGATACGCTGGAGGGGCGCTTCGAGATGGTGGTCCTGCATGCCGCCCTCGTGATGCGCAGGTTGAGGGGAGAGGCGCAGGACGGCCAGGACCTTGCCCAGGGCGTGTTCGACACCATGTTTGTCGATATGGACCACTCCCTGCGCGAGATCGGCGTGGGCGACCTGTCGGTGGGCAAGAAGGTCCGGTCCATGGCGGAGGCTTTCTATGGCCGCGCACGTGTCTATGACGAGGCGCTGAACGCGGAGGGCGACGACCGCGCGCGACTGCTCGCCGGGGCGCTGGCGCGCAACGTCTTCCGGACGGAAACGCCGGACGCGCAGGCCCGCGCGCTGGCCTGCTACGTGCTGGCCACAGACCTCCGGCTCGCGGACATGCCGGCCGATGCGCTCCTGGCCGGGCGCGCAGAGTTTCCGGCCCTGCCGGACGCGCTTGAAACGACCGATGGAACGGAGGACTGAGATGCCCGGGACGCAGACCGTGGAGTTCAGCCGGCCGCTGAGCGTCGAGGAGGTGCCTGTCGAGGGACAGGAGGTGGCGCTCGAGGCCGACGAGGAGGAGCGCGCCGCGCTTGCCGGACGCCTCGGCCTCGACGGGCTGAAGAGCCTGACCGCATATCTGAAGGTCAGTGACTGGCAGTCGGGGGGGTTGCATGTCTCCGGCAGCCTGGCTGCGGAGGCGGAGCAGACCTGCGTGGTCACGCTCGACCCGGTCGAGCGGCGCTATGAGGAGACTGTGGAGCGCTACTACCTGCCGGCCGGCAGTGTCGTGGAGGAGGATGGCGAGGAGACCGTCATCGACGCGGAAAGCGGCGAGGAGCCGGATGTGATCGCGGGCGACCATATCGACCTCGGCGAGCTGGTGGCGGAGACGCTGGCGCTCGTCATCGATCCCTATCCCCGCAAGCCCGGCGCGAGTGTTGCGGAGATCTATCCGGATCTGGCCGGGGCCGACGGCGAGGACGCCGGGAAGAGGACCCCCTTCGCCGTTCTGGAACGCCTGAAGAAGGAGATGCCCTCTGGCGGAGCGAAGGAGTGAGACCGGACCGGTGCGCGGTCATGGCCATGCCGGCACAAGGCAGGCAGAAACAGTTTCCTGTTGTTTCAGCCGGATGAATGAGTATTGTGCCGCGGACCGGGGCGTGCGCGCGGGCGCATGCTGTCGTTCCTGTGTCTTGAGCTATCCTTCGTAAGCAGATGTCGCGGCCTTTGACCATAGCCCTCGATGCCATGGGCGGTGACCGTGGGCCGGATATGGTCGTGGCTGGTGCCGCTATAGCGCTGGAACGCCATCCAGAGCTCCACCTCATCCTGTTCGGCGACAGTGCGGTGCTGGAGCCCCTGCTGGCGCGCACTCCGAAGGTTCGCGAGAAGGCCCGGATCGTTCATGCCTCGGTTGCCGTGGCCATGGACGACAAGCCGAGCCAGGCGCTCCGGCGCGGCCGCAACCATTCGAGCATGTGGATGGCGATCGATGCGGTCCGGCAGGGCCTTGCCGATGTCGCGGTCTCGGCGGGCAATACCGGCGCGCTGATGGCCATGGCCAAGGTCATCCTGAAGACCATGGCCGGCATCGAGCGCCCCGCCATCGCGGCCATCTGGCCGACGCTCAGGGGCGAGAGCATCGTGCTCGACGTCGGCGCGACCATCGGGGCGGATGCAGGCCAACTCGTCGATTTCGCCGTCATGGGCGAGGCGATGGCGCGCAGCCTGTTCGGCCTGAAGCGCCCGACGGTCGGCCTGCTCAATATCGGCGTGGAGGAGATCAAGGGCGTCGAGGAGGTCAAGGCGGCGGGCCGCATCCTGAGGGGTGCGGAGCTGCCGATCGAATATGCGGGTTTCGTGGAAGGCGACGATCTGGGCAAGGGCACGGTCGATGTCGTGGTGACAGAAGGCTTCACCGGCAACATCGCGCTGAAGACGGCGGAAGGCACCGCCCGCCAGATCGGAACCTATCTGCGCGCTGCCATGAGGCGGAGCCTGCTGTCGCGGATCGGCTATGTGTTCGCGCGCGGCGCGTTCGACGCGCTGAGGGACAAGCTCGATCCGCGCACCATGAACGGGGGCGTCTTTCTGGGGCTCAACGGGGTCGTGGTCAAGAGCCACGGCGGCACCGACGCCCTCGGATTCGCCAGCGCCATCGACCTTGCCGTGGAGATGGCGGGCAACGATCTTGTCGCCAAGATCGCCCGCGACCTCGACGTCAAGCACAAGGCGATGGCGCAGTATTCGGAAACAACGGTTGACGCGGAAAGCGGGTAACGGAGTGGCAATGCGCCGTTCGGTCATTCAGGGCATAGGGGCCTATCTCCCCGAGAAAATACTCACCAACAACGACCTTGCGGCCATGGTCGATACATCGGACGACTGGATCGCCGATCGGACCGGAATCCGCCAACGCCACGTGGCCGCTGACGGCGAAACGACGGCCGATCTCGCGACCGCGGCCGCGCGCGCCGCCCTTGCCGATGCCGGCATGCCGGCCGAGAGCATCGAGCTGATCGTGCTGGCGACCTCGACGCCGGACAATACCTTCCCGGCGACCGCGACCGCGGTGCAGGCCGCGCTCGGCATCACCGAGGGCGCGGCCTTCGACGTGCAGGCGGTCTGTTCGGGCTTCGTCTTCGCGTTGTCGGTGGCGGACAATTTCATCAAGTCGGGACAGTACGACCGCGCGCTGGTCATCGGGGCGGAGACCTTCTCGCGCATCCTGGACTGGACGGACCGGTCGACCTGCGTGCTGTTCGGCGACGGTGCGGGCGCGGTGGTGCTCGAGGCCAAGGAGGGAGAGGGCACGCTCGCCGACCGCGGCGTGCTGGCCACGCGGCTGCGTTCCGACGGGCGCTACAAGGAGAAGCTCTATGTGGATGGCGGCCCGTCGAGCACCCAGACGGTGGGGCATCTGCGCATGGAGGGCCGGGAGGTGTTCCGCCATGCCGTGGTGAACATCGCGGAGGTCATGGACGAGACGCTGAAGCAGGTCGGGGTGCCGCCGGACGAGATCGACTGGTTCGTGCCGCATCAGGCCAACAAGCGCATTCTGGACGGGACCGCGCGGAAATTCGGGATTTCGGAGGACCGTGTGGTCATGACGGTCGACCGCCATGGCAATACGTCGGCGGCCTCCATACCGCTCGCGCTGGAGACGGCGGTGCGCGACGGGCGCATCAAGAAGGGCGATCTCGTGCTCATGGAGGCGATGGGCGGCGGCTTCACATGGGGTGCGGCGCTCGCGCGCTGGTAGCCGGCGGGACGGGGGAGAGGTTCACTCCAGCGAAATCGGAGTGTTCCTCCCTAAGTTCTTGAATTGCAAGAATGAGCGCGCCATCCTATTGACCCTCTGTGTACCGAGGTCTAGGCTTTCTAACGTTAATTTTTGAGGGGACCACTCTATGGCGGGGAAAACTCTGACCCGCGCCGATCTGAGCGAGGCGGTTCACCGCCAGGTGGGATTGTCGCGCACTGAATCGGCATCCCTAGTCAAATCGGTGCTCGATTTGATCTCGGACACATTGGTTGAGGGCGAGACGGTAAAACTCTCCTCCTTCGGCACTTTTCTGGTGCGGGAGAAGGGGGGGCGCGTCGGCCGCAACCCGAAGACCGGCGAGGAGGTGCCGATCTCGCCTCGGCGTGTGCTGGTCTTCCGGCCGAGTCATGTGTTGAAGAATGTGATCAACGCCAGTTCAGCGGCGAAGAAGCGGTAACGATCGCGGCGGCCGGTCGCCGGCCCGGCGGCAGGCGGAGGACAATCCGTGGACAAGTCGCCAGAGGCATTCAGGACCATCAGCGAAGTCGCCGAGGACCTCGACGTTCCCCAGCATGTGCTGCGGTTCTGGGAGAGCAAGTTCTCCCATATCCGGCCCATGAAACGCGGCGGCGGACGGCGCTACTACCGCCCGGGGGATGTGGAGCTCCTGCGCGGTATCCGGCATCTGCTCTATGGCGAGGGCTTCACGATCCGCGGCGTGCAGAAGATCCTGCGCGAGCGCGGGCCGTCCTTCGTCGTCGATTGCGGCAAGCACGGTGCGGTGCTGGAAAAGGCTGGCGACGACGCGGAGGATGGGACGCAGGAGACGGAACGGGCCACCGAGCCCGCGTTCCGCGAGCCGCGCGCCGAGGCGCCCGCGCCCCCGGGCGAGACGGCTGCCGGAGAGGCGGGCCTCTCGCCGGACCAGGAGGCCACGCTCCGCGAGGTGCTGGCCGATCTCTCCAGCGTCCGCACGATCCTGACGGGCAGGGAGGACTGACCGCCCTACATGACCGCGCCGACCTGCCAGGGCACGAACTCGTTGTCGCCATAGCCGAGCCGTTCGGACTTGGTGCGCTTGCCGGAGGCGACGGCGAGGATCTCCTCGAAGATGGCCCGGCCCTTCTCCTCGAGCGTCACGCCGTCGAGGATGTCCCCGCAATTGATGTCCATGTCCTCTTCCATGCGCTCGTACATGGCGGTGTTGGTGGCGAGCTTGATGGAGGGGGAGGGCTTGCAGCCATAGGCGGAGCCGCGGCCCGTGGTGAAGCACACGACATTGGCCCCGCCCGCCACCTGGCCGGTGACGGAGACCGGGTCGTAGCCCGGCGTGTCCATGAAGACGAAGCCCTTCTCCGTGACCTGCTCGGCATATTCGTAGACGGCGTTGAGCGGCGTCGATCCGCCCTTCGCCGCCGCCCCCAGCGATTTCTCCAGAATGGTCGTCAGGCCGCCCGCCTTGTTGCCGGGCGAGGGGTTGTTGTTCATCTCCCCGCCATTGCGCGCGGTGTAGTCCTCCCACCAGCGGATGCGCTCCACGAGCTTCTCCGCGACCGCGCGGTTGCGTGCGCGCCGCGTGAGGAGGTGCTCCGCGCCGTAGATCTCCGGCGTCTCGGCGAGGATGGCCGTGCCGCCATTCCTCACCACCATGTCGGCGGCGACCCCGAGGGCGGGGTTGGCGGTGATGCCCGAATAGCCGTCCGATCCGCCGCATTGCAGCGCCACCGTGATCTCCGAGGCCGGCACCGTTTCGCGCCGGGCGCGGTTGGCGAGCGGCAGCATCTCCGCAATGCGCGCCACGCCCTCATCGATGGTGCGCCGTGTGCCGCCGGTGTCCTGGATGGTCATGGTGCGGAAGGTCTCGCCCTCCTCGAGCCCGTAGAGCTCCTTCAGCCGCGCGATCTGGAAGACCTCGCAGCCGAGCCCCACCAGCAGGACGGCGGCGAGATTGGGGTTGGCCGCATAGCCCCACTGCGTGCGCTTCAGCATGTCGAAGCCCTCGCCGGACCCCGCCATGCCGCAGCCCGTGCCATGGGTGAAGGACACGACCCCGTCGACATTCGGATAGTCGTCGAGGATGCCGGAGCGCGTGGCCGCCTCCGCCATGAAGCGGGCGACGGAGGCGGAGCAGTTCACGCTCGTGAGGATGCCGATATAGTTGCGCGTGCCGACACGCCCGTCCCTGCGGCGGAAGCCTTCGAACGTCGCCTGTTCCTCCGGCGGCAGGACGTTCACGGGGTGTGCCTCCTCCGCCATGCGGTAGTCGCGGTCGAAATCGTGCATCTCGACATTGTGCACATGAACCCAGTCGCCGGCGGCGATCGGAGCGCTCGCAAAGCCGATGATCTGGCCGAACTTGCGGACCGGCCCGCCGGGCGCGATGGGCTGAAGCGCCACCTTGTGGCCGAAGGGGATGCGGGCGCGGGCGGCGAGGCCGTCGCGGATCGTGTCGCCGTCCTCGATCCGGCTGGCGGCGACCGCGACATTGTCGGTCTGCGACAGGCGGAGGATGCGGGCGGTATCTGTCTTCTTCTGTGTCATCGGGGCGGACTTTCGGAGGGCTGGCGTTACGGCCTAGCGGTAGATCAGCGTGGGCAGCCACATGGTGAGGACGGGGAAGAACGTCACCATGAGGAGCACCAGGACGAGCGGCACCAGGAAGGGCGCTGTCGCGGCCATGCAGCGCTCGAACGGCACCTTGGAGACGCGCGAGAGCACATAGAGCACCATTCCGATGGGCGGCGTCAGCAGGCCGATCATCAGGTTGAGCACCACGATCACGCCGAAATGGACCGGATCCACCCCCATCTTGATCGCGATGGGCAGGAGCACCGGCACCAGGATGGTGAGGGCGGCCACAGTCTCCATGAAGCAGCCGACGATCAGCAGGATCAGGTTGATCAGGAGCAGGACGACGATGGGGTTCTCCGACACCGACAGGATGAGCGAGGCGAAATGCTCCGGCACGCGGTTGGAGGTCAGGATCCAGGCGAAGATCGAGGCCGCCGCGACGATGAACAGCACGACCGCTGTCGTCTCGATGGTGTCGAAGGAGACCCGCAGGAAGCGCCTCACTGTCAGGGTGCGATAGACGATGAGCCCCAGGAACAGCGCCCAGACGCAGGCCGCGATCGCCGCCTCCGTCGGCGTGAAGGCGCCCGACAGGATGCCGCCGACGATGATGACCGGCGTCATGAGCGACAGGAAGGCGCGCGCGAAGGCGGCGCCGAGAACGGGAAGCTGGAAGGCCTGGTCGCGCGGATAGCCGCGCTTGTGGGAATAGACCGCCACCATGACCATGAGCGCGACGGCCATGAGCAGCCCCGGCACAAAGCCCGCCGCGAAAAGCTGGCCGATGGAGGCGCCCGCCACCACGCCGTAGATCACCATGGGCAGGGACGGGGGGATGATCGGACCGATGGTGGAGGAGGCGGCCGTGACGCCGACGGCGAAGCCGGGGTCGTACTTGGCGTCGCGCATGGCCTTGATCTCGATGGCGCCGAGCCCGCCCGCATCCGCGACGGCGGCCCCCGACATGCCGGCGAAGATGACCGATGCGCCGATATTCACATGGCCGAGCCCGCCCCGCATCCAGCCGACCAGCGCCTTGGCGAAGCCGAAGATGCGCTCGGTGATGCCAGCGGTGTTCATGAGGTTGCCGGCCAGGATGAAGAAGGGCACGGCGAGCAGCGGGAAGGAGTCGACGCCGTTCACCATGCGGTGGATGACCACCACGTCGGGCACGCGCCCGTCGATGAGGATGAAGATCGCGGAGGAGGCCGCGAGCGATATGGCCACCGGAACGCCCATGGCGATCATGGCGAACAGGAGAACGAACAGCAGGGTCAGCAGCATGGGGGCGGTGTTCCGCGATCAGATGTTCCGGTCCACGGCCGTGAACCTGTCGGGATCGACCAGACGGCTCGTGCCGGTGCGCAGATGGCGCAGGAAGACGAGGACGCCGTAGATCGTCATGCCGAGGAAACAGGCCGCGACGATCCAGTAGACGACGGATTTCGGCACATCGACCGACACCATCATCTGGCGGGTCTTCTGGGCCATCTCGGTGCACAGCCATCCCGTGGTCGCGTAGAAGACGACCGCGATGGCGTCGACGGCGAGCTGCAGCCACAGGCGCGCGCGCCGCGGCAGGTAGCGGTAGACGAATTCCACCGCGATGTGGCTTTCCTTGCGCACCGCCATGATGGCGCCGAGAAAGGTCACGCCGATCAGCAGGAAGCGGGCGATCTCCTCCGTCCAGCCGAGCGAGTCGTTGAGCACATAGCGGGTGAAGAACTGGAGGAAGACCACGAAGGCCAGCACCCAGAAGACGACGAGCACGAGGCCGTCGCTCGAGCGCACGTCGGAGAGATCCTCGTGATCCTCGTCCATCTCCGCGATGAGCGCCGCCTCGGCAATCGCGGCATCTTCGTCATGCACCATGAGAGAACCTCCGCAAAGGAGACACCGCGCCGGGGCAGGGGGACTGCCCCGGCGCGAACCGGTTCGCGCGACGGGCTGCTTACTTGATGGCCTGCAGCCGGTCGTAGGTCTCCTTGTCCCAGGTGGCGTCGGGACCGTTGTGGAGCTTCATGGTCGCCTCGCGGAACGGGGTGCGGTCGACCTTGTTGACCGTGACGCCCTGGTCCTCGAACCACGCCACGAGCTCGTTCTCCTTGTCGATGATCTGCTGGGTGGCACAGTCGGCCGCCTCGTCGAGCACCTCGTCGAGCGTCTCGCGGTCGGCATCGTCCATCGCATCCCAGGTCGGCCCGCCGACAATGGTGAGAAGCGCGTCGGTGATATGGCCCGTCAGGTTGATGTAGTCCTGCACCTCGTAGAACTTCTTCGCCTGGATCGTGGGCAGGGGGTTCTCCTGGGCATCGACCGTGCCCTGCTGGAGAGCCAGATAGACCTCCGCGAAGGCAATCGGCGTCGGGTTCGCGCCGACCGCTTTGGGGAACATCATGTAGAGCGGCGCGTTCGGCACGCGGATCTTCAGCCCCTCCATGTCCGCCGGCGTGTTGAGCGGCTTGTTGGAGGTGGCGTGGCGCTCGCCGTAATAGGTCATAGACGTGATGTGGTTGCCGGTCGCCTCGCGATAGCCCTCGGCGAGCTCGTCGAACAGGTCGGAATTGCGGTATTTGTTCCAGTGCTCGTAGTCGCGGAACATGTAGGGCGAGCCGCCGATGGCGATCGGCCCGTAGGCGCGGCCGGCAAAGAGCTGGCCGGTATAGATGATGTCCACCGTGCCGAGCCCGAGCCCCTCGTTGATGTCGACCTCCTTGCCCAGCGAGGAGGCGGGGAAGACCTCGATGGAATAGCGCCCGTCGGTCGCCTCCTTGAGCTTGTCGGAGGCCGCGACGGCGCAGGTGTGATAGGGCTCGCTCGCCTCGTAGACATGGGCCCATTTGAGGACCTGCTCGGCCGCGGCCGGCTGGACCATGGCGGTCGCCGAGGCGAATGCGGCGGTGACGAGCGTATAGAGTGCTGGCTTCTTCATCTGGTTTCCTCCCGATTGCACGAATCCGCTTGTTCCAGCGGTTTTCTCAGTATCCGCCTGACGGACCCGACCCCGGGGGACGAAACCCTGCACAGGCGCAATTCTCAAACACGAGAATACGTACTAACATGTTAGCATGACATCAAACGCCGATCAGTCAACACCAATTGCCCGCCGCAAGCCCGGCGTCCGCCGCAGCGGCGCGACGGACCGGGTGACGGATGCGCTGCGCGAGGCCATTGTAAGCCTCGAGCTGCCGCCGGGCGCCATGCTGGACAAGGCCGTCCTGACGGCCCGGTTTGGCGTGTCGCGCTTCCCGATCTCGGAGGCGCTCAACCGGCTGAAGGCGGAGGGGCTGGTGGAGGTGCGCCCGCAGAGCGGCTCGCGCGTGTCGCTGCTCAGGCTGGCCGACGTCCACGAAAACCTGTTCCTGCGCCGTGCGCTGGAGGCGGAGGTGGTGGAGACGCTGGCCGGCGGCGACAATGCGGGCCTGATCGCGGAGCTCAGGCGCAATCTGCGCTATCAGAAGGCGGCGGTCGACGCCGACGACCGGCAGGGCTTCCACAGGCTCGACATCGCGTTTCACGGCATGATGGTGTCGGCGGTGTCCTATCCCAGGGTCCACGCGACGGTCGAGCACGCCTGGCTCGCGCTCGACCGGGTGCGCCGCCTGCTCGGCAGTCCGAGGCGCCTGGCGCTGACCTTCGACGAGCATGTGCGCGTCGTCGACGCGCTGGAGACCGGCGATCCCCAAGAGGTGCGCGCGGCCATGGTCGCCCATCTCGACGCGGTCACGCTCGAACTCGAGGCCTTCTCGCAAGACCACCCCGACGTGTTCGCCGATTCGCAGGCATGAACGCCCCCCGCTCCGGACGGCGGCGAACTGGGTTACGGGCATACTGATATCGGCGGGGGAGAAAATGGTCGGAGCGGCCGGATTCGAACCGGCGACCCCCAGTCCCCCAGACTGGTGCGCTACCGGGCTGCGCTACGCTCCGAGACCTGTGACGTGAGTCCGGAGTTTAGTGCCAGATCGTGCGGTGAAGCGCAAGGCGGAAATGGCCCCGCCCGTCATATGCGAGGGCGCGTCCCGCCGGTCGCCGCCGCATCGCGCCGCCAGGCGATCAGGCCCCAGATCGCGCCGGCGAGCACCCAGAACTGCCGCCAGTGGTCGGTATCCACGATCAGGCCCTCGAGCGCCACGCCGAGGAAGCCGGCGACCGCGACCATGGCGAGGCCCGGGCGCGGCAGGCCGCGGAAGACCGCGCCGAGCCCGCCCGCCGCCGTCGCGAGCACGAGAGCGAGATAGGCAAACCCGCCGATCCAGCCCGTCTGCAGGAACATGTAGAGATAGACATTGTGCGGCTGCTCGCCCCACCATTCGCCGAAATCGTACTGCCCGACGCCGAGCGGGCGCTCCAGGATCCAGGACAACGCGTTGAGCTGGCCGTCGAACCGGCCGTGGCCGCCCGCATCGTAGCTCTGCACGAGCGCGCCGCGCTGGCTGAACATCTCCGCAATGCTCGGAATGTTGAGGGCGACCGCGATGGCGAGAATGGCGAGGACGGCGGCCGCCGCGCTCACGAACAGGATTCGCAGCCGGCGCGCCGGGTCCGGGTTGACGAGCAGCATGAGCACGACCAGCGCGGCGAGCGATACCGCATAGTAGCCCCATGCGCCGCGCGAGAAGCTGATGAGGATGGCGACGCTCAGGAAGCCGATGAGCAAGGCCCAGCCGAGCCCCCGCGACAACGGGCGCTCCAGCAGGCGGTAGAGGGCGTAGATCGCGCCGATCACCAGGAAGGGGCCGTAGACATTGGGGTCCTTGAAGGTGCCCTTGGCGCGAGAGAATTCCGTGAAGAGGTCGAATGCGCCCGGGAACAGGCTGAAATAGCCGGCGATACCGGCAAGTCCCGCAAGGGCGGCCGCGAAGGTGTGGCCACCGAGGATGGCGGCGAGCGCGCGCGGCGGGTCGTTATAGACGATGGCCGCCACCACGATGGCGATTACCGCAAGATAGGCGGTGATGACCATGTGGTGTGCGGACTCGCCGAAATAGCCCGTCTGTGTGAGGGCGATGCCGCCGCCGATCAGGATGGTGGCGATGAGTATGAGCAACGGGGCGAGCGAGCCGGGAAGCCTGAGCCCCATGCCGAAGAACAGTCCCGACAGCGCCAGCATGGCGAGGTCGAACGGGCTCGGCTCGATGAAGACGATGCTGCCGGTCGCGAAGACCAGCCAGAGCAGCCCGTAGCCGAGATCGAGGCCGGAGCCCGCGGTGGCATGCGCGGATCTCGGGGGGGAGGCGGCCATGGTCAGTAGGCGTTCTTCGCGCTCAGGAGCGAGAAGGGCGTCCTGACGAGGATGTAGAGGTCGAACAGCACCGACCAGTTCTCGATATAGTAGAGGTCGTGCTCGACGCGCCGCTCAATCTTCTCTTCCGTATCGGTCTCCCCGCGCCATCCGTTGATCTGGGCCCAGCCGGTGATGCCGGGCTTGACCTTGTGGCGGGCGAAATATCCGTCCACGACCTCCGTATAGAGCCGCTCCGCCGCCTTGGCCTGGGTGGCGTGCGGGCGCGGGCCGACCAGCGAGAGGTCGCCCTTGAGGACGTTGAAGAGCTGGGGAAGCTCGTCGAGGCTCGTCTTGCGGATGACGCGGCCGACGCGGGTCACGCGCGGGTCGTTGCGGGTGACCAGCCTGCTCGCCGCCTGGTCGGCCTGATCGACATACATGGACCGGAACTTGTAGACCTCGATCAGCTCGTTGTTGAAGCCGTAGCGCTTCTGCTTGAAGAGAACCGGGCCCCGGCTCTCCAGCTTCACAGCCAGCGCGACGGCGGCCATGACGGGCGCCGTCAGCAAGACGAGCAGCGCGGCGATGACCTTGTCCTCCGCGATCTTCACCACATGATCCCAGCCGCTCAGCGGCTTGTCGAAGACGTCGAGGAACGGGATGTTGCCGATATAGGAATAGGCGCGCGGCCGGAATCTGAGCTTCTGCGTATAGGCGCTGAGCCGGATGTCGACGGGCAGGACCCACAGCTTGCGGCAGATCTCCAGAAGCCGGTCCTCCGCTGCGACGGGGAGCGTCACGATCAGGAGGTCGATCCGGGTCTTGCGCGCGAAATCGACGAGCTGGTCGATCTTGCCGAGCTTGGGAAAGCCCGCCACGACGGGCGGCGAGCGGTCGTCGTTGCGGTCGTCGAACAGTCCGATGATGGTGATGTCGGTGTCCGGGGAGGCCCGGAGCGCCTCGATCACCCTGGCCGCCGGCTCGCCGCCGCCGACGATGACGGCGCGCCGGTCGAGCCGCCCGTCCGTGTTCCAGCGCTTGATGAGCGCGGACGCGGCGATGCGGACCGCGGTCAGCGCGACAAGGCCGGCGACGAACCAGGCGACGAGCCACACGCGCGAATAGGCGACACCGATCTTGGTGAGGAATACGGTCGCGGTGACGACGGCGAAGAAGGTGAGCCAGCCGAGCATCACGCGCGCGAGCTGCTCCAAGCTGCGCAGGAGCGCATGGATCGTGTAGAGGCCGCCGAGCTCGAACAGGGCCGGCACGGCGATCGCGCCGATGGCGATGAGCGGGAGGTAGTAGATCAGCGATTGCCGGCTGAAATCGTCGACATAGGCCACCCAGAGGGCGAGCCCCGACAGGGCGATCAGCGCCGTTTCCACGGTCCGCATGGTGCCGCGGATCACGGTGGGCGAGATCCACGACGACCGGCCGTCCCCTCCTTCGGGCGGGCCCTGGTGGCGGGCATTGGCGAGCGTCTCTCGCTGCTCCTCGTCGGCCGCGTTCAAGAGATCGGAGGCCGCGAGCTTGATGCCGCGCCCTTTCTGTCTGCGCATGTGTCTCCTCAGGCGCCGGACGGCGCCCCTCTCCCCAGCCGCCCCCGTGGCACGCAGGAGGTGCAGCGACAAATAGGCTCCACTCTGACAATCGAGGTTTACTTGAGCGGCTTCACATCGGCAAGCATTGCGGTCTTCGTCGCCTGTTCCGGGGCGACGAGGCCGCGATAGACGGCGAGGATGTCGTCGGCCATGCGCTGGATGCTGAACCGTTCGGCGACCCGTTCGGCGAGCCGGTCGGCGATCTGCCGCCCGCCGTCGGGATCGGATAGTGCCGCGTCGATGGCCTCGGAGAGGGCTGCGGCATTGTCGGGCGGCACCATCAAGGCGGCGAACTCGCCGGTCAGGATCTCCGGAATCCCCCCGACGCGCGACGCGATCAGCGGCACGCCGGCGCCGGCCGCCTCCAGGACGATATAGGGGAAGGACTCCGCCCGCGACGGCACGACGAGCAGCCGGCCGAGACCGAAGGCCTCGCGCGCCGGCAGCGCACCGGCGAAGCGGACGCGCTCGTGAAGCTTCAGCGTGCGTGCGAGCTCACGGAAATGCGCCTCGTCCGGTCCCGCGCCGACGATGGTCGCCGTCGCGCCGGTCTCGCGCTTGAGACCCGCCAGCGCACGGAGCAGCACGTCGACGCCCTTGAGCATGCGCAATTCGCCGATGAAGACGATGTCGGCGGCCTCGCCGGTAGGTCTCACCGGCTCCAGATCCGCCGGGCCGATCCCGTTATGGACGATGCTGGCCGGAACGGGCGGGCGCCCCACCTTGGCGATGAAGGCGTCGCGTTCGAAGGCGCACACGAAGATCAGCCGGTCGGTCCGCTTGAGGAGCAGGCGCTCGAGCGTCAGGAAGATCAGGCCGACCGGCGAGTTGCGGCCATAATGGAGGCTGCCGCCATGGGGCGTGTAGACGGCCTTCGCGCCGATACCGCGCGCGACGAGGCGTGCATAGGCCCCGCCCTTCGCGCCATGGCCGTGCAGGATGGTCGCGCCGAGCCTGGCGCAGCGCTCGCGGATGGCCATCGCGGAGCGGATGTCCGACGGGCCGGGCAGGCGGCCCATGGGGATGCGGTAGACGCCGAGCGCGCAGACATGCTCGATGGTCTCGAGTGTCTCTGCGGAAGCCGTGTTGTCGCCAGGCGGCGCGCAGATGATGCCGACCTCGATGCCGCGCTCGGCCTGCGCGCGCGCGAGGTCGCAGACATGCCGGAAGAGTCCGCCGACCGGCGCGCGCAGGATGTGGACAGCACGGATCGGGGTCACCATGGCACGTCTCCTGCGCCGGCACCGGGGGCGTGCGCCTGCTGGCGCGAAAGCTCAGAACCAGCGCTCGCGCACATAGACGATATCTCCGGGATAGATGGTGGCCGTCAGCGGCACCTTCGCCGTCACGTCGCCGGAGCGCGTGCGCCGTGTAACGATCACCTCGCCCTGGTCGGCGCGCTCGCTGTAGCCGCCGCCGAGGGCAACCGCGTTCTGCACCGTCATGCCGGCGGCATAGGGGTAGCCCCCCGGTGTGCGGACCTCGCCGAGAATATAGAAGGGCCGGTAGTCGAGCACCTGCACCGACACGCTCGGATCGCGCAGATAGGTGCGCCTGAGGGCGGCGGCGATCCGCCGTTCGATCTCCGGCGTCGTCTGGCCGGCGACCGAAATTGTGCTGATCAGCGGCATGGATATCCGCCCGCTGCCGTCGACGCGATACTCCCCGGTCAGCTCGGGCTGGTCGTAGACCTTGATGTCGAGGCGGTCTCCGGTGCCGACCGTGTAGCCCGCGCGGTAGTTGGTCGCGCCGGGCAGGGCGACGGATGTGGGCTGCGCTGTGAGACCCTCCGGCCCCAGCGGCTCCTGGGGAAGCCTGTCCTCCCACCCTTGCGCGCAGCCGGCCAGAGCCAGCGACAGGGCTGCCAGGGTAAGAATGACGCGTTTCGACACGATAGGAATCCCCGTTTCCGGCGATGCGTTCGCCAATGACCTTTTGCGTAAACTAGCGCGTTATGGTTAACGAATGCCTTAATGGCACGGTCCGCGGGTGTCTTGCGGGCACAGCCGGCTTCGCTTGCGGGTTGTGCTGTGCGATCATGCCTTAAGGGAATAGTTACCGCGATCCGGCAAGGCTTGCCGCGTGATGGCCGCATCGTGGCGGCGAGCTCGAACAGCGAGAAGTGCGACCGGGGTTTCGATGAACATGTCCACCAGATCCGACAGCGCCGTTCCGCTGGAGGCGCGGCCGCTGGCCCCGGCCGTCGATCTCATGGCGCTCGTCAGGGGAATGTGGCGGCGCAAGCTCCTGTGGCTCGTCATCGTCGTTCTGGCGGTCGGTGCCGCGCTCGCCGTCCTCAAGCTCGCAACGCCACGTTACAGCGCCGGCACCATGGTGCTGATCGGCAGCGCGGACGCGGCGTTCGCCAACCTCAGTTTCGAAAGCACCCAGCCGCGCGCGGTCGATGAGCGGCAGGTCGCAAGCCAGGAGCAGGTGATCCGCTCGCGCGAGCTGGCCCTTCGGGTCGTGGACAGTCTCGGGCCGGATGCGCGCGCTGAGCTCGGCGCGGTGCCGGACGAACTGTCCCCCGTCAAGCAGGCCATGATCGATGCGGGTGTTGCCTCCGATCCGCGGAAGGTTCCGGAGGACCGTCGCGTCCTGGAGTCCTATTACGAAGGCCTCACCGTCTATGCTCTGCCGAACTCCAATGCGATCGCCATCCAGTTCACCGCCGCCGATCCGGACCTTGCCGCGGCGGTGGCCAATGCGGTCGCCGACAATTACGTGACCTATACGCGCGATATCCAGCTCGAGATGACGGGCCAGGCGCGCGACTGGCTCGCCGGCCAGATCGAGGTTCTGCGCGCCCAGGTCTCGGAGTCGGAGAAGGCGGTGGAGACCTACCGCGCCGAGAATGGTCTCGTTCAGGGCAGCCGCGCCTCGCTCGACACGGAGTCCCTGACCGAGCTCAACAACCAGATCGTCCAGGCGGCGGCGACCAGCGCGGAGGCGCGCGCGCGGGCGGATGCCATCCGCGACTTGCTGCGCAGCCGGGGCACGGTCGATGCCTCGCTGGAGGTTCTGAACTCCAACCTGATTCAGCGCCTGACGGAACAGCAGGTGACGCTCAAGGCGCAGCTTGCCGACCTGTCCACGACCTATCTGCCGTCGCATCCGAGGATCGAGGCGATCGGGCGCGAGATCGGCGATCTCGACCGGCAGCTCCGCACCGAGGCGCTCAAGATCGCCGACGGGCTGGAACAGCAGGCGAGGATCGCCGCGGCGCGCGAGGCATCGCTGCGCAACAGCCTGGAAGAGCTCAAGGCGGATGCCTCGTCCAACAGCCTGCAGGAGGTGGAGCTGCGGGCGTTGGAACGCGAGGCAGAGGCCGACCGCACGCTGTTGCAGAACATGCTGACGCGCTACGGCGATGCCAGCACGCGCGAGGGCGCCAACGCGCAGCCCGCGCTCGCCCGCGTGATCTCGCACGCCGAGCCGCCGCTCGATCCGTCCTTCCCGCGCCCGGTTCCGCTTCTGGGGCTGGCGCTTGCAGGCGGCGCGATGGTCGGGCTGGTCCTCGTTTTCCTCCTGGAGGTGTTCTCGCCTTCGCGCGTGGTGGCGCCCGGCCCCGGCGGGACGCCGGACACCCCCAAGGGCACGGGGCGGTCGAAATCTGCCGACAAGGCCCATGCCGCGCCGGACGAGACGGGCCCGGGCGACGAGGCGCCGTCCGCGGCCCGGGCGCAGGAGGAGGGCCGCCGCGAGCCGCTGCTCGTGGCCGGCGGACCCGTCGCCCGGCCGGGTGGCTACGATCTGCTCGCGACCGGTGGCGAAGGGCTCGCGGAGCGCGGGGATATCCTGCTTGCCCATGCGCGCGATTGGCGGGTGGCCTCCGCGGTGCGCCGGATCCTCGTGACCGGGGCGCCGGAGATGGTGACGGAGATCTCCTCTGCCGCCCTGACACTGGCCCGCGCAATGGCGCGGCAGGGCGCGAAATGTGTCCTGATCGATGCCGACATGCGCAACCCGAATGGCCTGCGGGGCGGACGCGACGAGGGGCAGCCGGGACTGTCGGATCTTCTGACGGGTGCGGCCTCCTTCTCCGACTGCATGGGCCGCGACGCGGAGACCGGCCTGCATACGCTGGCCAGCGGGCGGATGCTGCGCGACGCGCATCCGCTGCTCTCCTCCAGGCGGGTGGAGATCGTTCTCGATACGCTCGACGAGGCCTATGACGCGGTCCTCGTCAAGGCCGGCCCGCTCGGCCAGCCCTTCTCCGGCGCGGGGCTCGCCGACAAGTGCCAGGCCGTGATTGTGCTCGTCCCCGACACGGTCGGCGAGGCCATGATGACGATGCTCGCCCAGTCGCTGCGCAGGCAGGGCGTGACCCATGTCGCCTTCGCGCCCGTCACGCTCGAGGCGAAAGGCGCGCGGGTGCGGGGCACCGCCGCTTGATACGGCCTACCGGGACAAGACCCTTGCGCGCAGGCGCCGAACCTTCTTGAGGAACGCCCACAAGGCCGGGGCACCCTTGATCCGGCGCTTGAGCGCGATTCGGGTGCTGACGGCCGCGGCAACCGGGATGCCGCGCCAGGACAGCGCGCGCACGCCAGCATGAAGCGGGATCTCCTCGTCGGTGAACGCGGCCTTGTAGTCGCTCCACCCCGGCGCGAGATCGAACAGGGTAAGGCCGCGCTCGGTGCAGGCCGCCACCGTGTGCCGCAGCACGCTGTCGCCCGGCGACAGGCGGCGCAGCGGTCCGTCCGTCATCGCCAGAACCAGCGCGTAATAGGTCCCGTCGTGGATGCCGCCGAGCGCGGTCGCCACGACCTCGTCGTCGATGCGGATGCGATAGGGCGCAAGCGGGGAGGGCGGCTCGAGCAGCCGGTGGAAGAAGCCCTTCACCGCACTGTCGAAGGGCGCGCCGATGCCGAGTTCGCGCAGTCTCGCCTCCTGCTGGGCGAACATGGCGTCGAGGACCGCATGGGCGTCCTCCGTCGTCTCCGGCAGGCCGAAGGAGAAGGTGCCCGCCGCCTTGAGCTTGTGGTCGCGCTTGCGGGCCGCGCGCCTCGACCCGCCCGAGCGCCGGCCGTCGACATTGTCCGTCTCGCCGCCAGCGAGATGGAGGATGTAGGTCGCATTCGCGCCGCGCGCGGTGAACAGGAAGGCGAGGGGATGGGGAACGCCCCGCCATTCGGGCGGCATGGCATCGAGGTGGAGAATGTCCGCGCGCGGAAGGGCGGCCCGGATCTCCGGCCAGAAGGCCTTGAGCGTCCAGCCGTGCTGCTTGAGGAAGGGCGTGTCGTAAAGGCCGAAACCGTAATTGAGATGAGGCGCGCTCAACCATTCGACGATGCGCAGCCCGGCGCGCCGGCGCAGGCCAAAGGGTATGAGGAAGGCCAGAGTTCCGTCGGCCTTGCGGCCGGTGACGATAAGGGGGGTCGTGTCGCGCGCCCTGCCGACCGTCTCGTGCCATGCCGCGCACCAGTCGAGGGTCTGGAACAGCGTGCCGGCCGACGCGGTCGCGAAGGCGCCCCAGTCCCCGGCAATCTCCGGGATCGTGTCGTGCACCGCGATCGTAACCGGCGGGGGCGAGGCTTCGGTTTCGCTAAGGGCGTCCATCTGACATTTCCACAGATACGCGAAATACTCTACGTTGTATCGGCCCGCTCCGTCGGACCCGCGACAGGACACGACGACTGTGCCGTCATCGGACATCCCCGTTCAGCTTACGGATCGCCATGCAGGAACCACGCCTAATTCGCTTCGGCCTCCACGCCCTGGGAGCAACGGGCCTCGCGCGCGTCCTGGCGCCCGCATTCCGGGGGCTGGGCGCCATCTTCATGCTGCATCATATCGAGCCGGGGGCCGACGGCACCGCGGCATTCGCGCCCAATGCGGGACTTGAGATCACCCCTGAGTTCCTCGACGCGACCATCGGCCATGTCCGCGCGCGCGGCTACGATATCGTGTCCCTCCACGAGGCGGTCCGGCGCGTCGCGGCGGGCGGGGGTGGGCGGCCCTTTGCCGTGTTCACTATCGATGACGGCTATCGCGACAATGCCGAATTCGCCCTGCCGGTCTTCCGCAAGCATGATTGCCCGTTCACCATCTTCGTGTGCACGGGCCTGATCGACGGCACGCTGGAGATGTGGTGGCGGGTGCTGGAGGAGGCGATTGCCGGTGCGGACGAGGTGACCGCGACGCTGGACGGCGGGACCGTCACCCTGCCGGCGCGCGATGCTGCGGAGAAACGTGCGGCCTTCGCCCGTCTCTACTGGCCCGTGCGCCATATGGAGGAGCATGCCCAGCGCGACTGGATCCACGTCTTCGCCGAGGCGCGCGGCATCGACATGGGCGAGCGCTGCCGGGCCGTGGCCATGAGCTGGGAAGAGGTGGCGGAGATCGCCCGCGATCCCTTGTGCACCATCGGCGCGCATACGGTGAACCATTTCGCGCTCGCCAAACTCTCCCGCGAGGAGGCGGGCGAGGAGATCATGCGCTCGGCGCAGCGGCTTGAGGTGGCGACCGGCGAGCGGCGGCGCCTTTTCGCCTACCCTTATGGCGACGAGGGGTCGGCCGGCGAGCGTGACTTCGCGCTTCTGGAGGACCTGGGCTTCGAGGCCGCGGTTACGACCCGCAAGGGCGTCGTCGGCCGGGGGCATGCGCGCCGGCTCACCGCCCTGCCGCGGGTTTCGCTCAACGGGCTCTATCAGGACCTCGTCTCGCTCGATGCGCTGATGAGCGGCGTGCCGTTCGCCGCATGGAACGCGGCACGGGCGCTCAAGGGGCTCGGTCGGGATCGGGCCGCTGCATCCACCAGATGATGAGCATGGCCGGCAGCACCCAGGCGAGACCTGCGACCACGTAATAGAGAAGCTGCGCCAGGCTGCCGGCGGTCGCGAAATGGGTCGCCCCCACCACCATGGCGGTGAGGCAGTAGACCGTCAGGAAGCCGACCATGGCGATGGCGCCGATGAGCTTGCGCAGACGCTGTGGCATGCGGAACATGGGTGCTCTGTAACAGCCTGGTTGCGAGAAACCGGATTATCGCCGCTGTCATACACCGAACGGGCGCGCCAGTCGAACGCAGCCGGAGGGCTCCCTGCGCGACCTCATGCCGCGCGCATGCCGGCGCGGCTTGCCGTCCGCCGCGCCCGGGGGTATCTGCATGGGTCATGGCGGAGGCGACGGCTCACAGGGACATGCGCGATATCGACGACACGGCGAGCGAGCGCCAGCGGCGCGCGCGGCCCTTCGTGGCGGCGTGGCTGATCGCCATTGCCGGGCTGATCCTGGCGATGGTCGTGGTCGGCGGCGCGACGCGGCTGACGGATTCGGGGCTGTCGATCACCGAATGGCAGCCGCTCCTGGGCGCCATCCCGCCGCTGTCGGAGGGGGCCTGGCACGACGCCTTCGAGAAATACCGCCAGATCCCGCAATACCAGCTCCTCAACAAGGGCATGAGCCTGGAGGAGTTCCAGTTCATCTACTGGTGGGAATGGGCGCACCGCTTTCTCGGGCGCTTCGTGGGGCTCGTCTTCTTCGTGCCCTTCGTCTTCTTCCTGGCGACGGGCCGGCTGGAGCGCCGCTTCGTGCCGCATCTCGCCGCGATCTTCGTCCTCGGCGGGCTGCAGGGCGCGCTCGGCTGGTTCATGGTGATGAGCGGGCTCACCGAGCGCACCTCGGTCAGCCAGTACCGGCTCGCCGCCCATATGGGGCTCGCCGTGGCGCTGTTCGGCTATGTCTGGTGGATGGCGCTCCAGATCGGCCGGGAGGCGAGAGGCGCGCTGGCCCGCAATGCGACCGCGCGGCGTGCGGTCCTTCTCGCCGGTGCGATCTACCTTCAGGTCATTCTCGGCGCCTTCGTTGCCGGGCTCGACGCCGGCATGGGCTACAACACCTGGCCGCTGATGGACGGCGCCCTGGTGCCCGGCGGGCTGTTCGTCATGTCGCCCTGGTGGATCAATCTGTTCGAGAACGCCATGACGGTCCAGTTCGACCACCGCGTCCTCGCCTATCTCATCGCCGCCCTCGCGCTCGCGCACTGGGTTCTGTCCGGACGCGCGGGCAGGGGAGCGGGCGGCGCCGCGGCGATCCTGCTCATCGTCCTCGCCCAGGCCGGGCTCGGCATCTGGACGCTTCTGGCGCAGGTGCCGCTCGCGCTCGGCCTCCTGCACCAGGCCGGCGCCATGGTGCTGTTCGCCGCCGCCCTGTGGCACCTCCACGCGGTCTCCGGCGCCAGGCCGTGACCGTCTCGGGACCGGCCGCGTCCCGACCTTTGTCTTGCCGCACAAGAAAGGCCGCGCCCCTCGGGGGGAGCGCGGCCTGCATGTGAAGCCATGGTCCACCCTACTGGGCGAGCGCCTGGTCGAGATCGGCGATGATGTCGTCGGCAGTCTCGATGCCGACCGACAACCTGATCACGTCCGGCCCCGCGCCCGCGGCGGTCTGGTCGGCCTCGGAAAGCTGGCGGTGGGTCGTGGAGGCGGGGTGGATGATGAGCGAGCGCGTATCGCCGATATTGGCGAGATGGCTGAACAGCTCAACGTTGCTCACGAGGTTCACACCCGCCTCATAGCCGCCCTTGAGGCCGAAGGTCAGCACCGCGCCGGCGCCCTTGGGCGCGTATTTCTGCTGGAGCGCGTGATAGGGGTCGCCCTCGAGCCCCGCATAGGACACCCAGCTCACCTTGTCGTGGCCGGACAGCCACCTCGCGACCGCCAGCGCGTTGTCGCAATGGCGCTGCATGCGCAGCGAAAGCGTCTCCATGCCGGTGAGGATCATGAAGGCGTTGAACGGCGCCATGCAGGGGCCGAGATCGCGCAGCCCCAGGACGCGGCAGGCGATGGCGAAGGCGATATTGCCGAAGGTCTCGTAGAGCTTCAGCCCGTGATAGCTCTCGCAGGGCTCCGTCAGGGTGGGGTACTTGCCGTCCTTGCCCCAGTCGAAACTGCCCGCATCGACGATCACGCCGCCCATGGAGTTGCCGTGGCCGCCCATGAACTTGGTGAGCGAATGCACCACGATGTCGGCGCCGTGCTCGATGGGCCGGCAGAGATAGGGGGTGGCCAGCGTGTTGTCGACGATCAGCGGGATGCCGGCCTTGCGTGCGATCCGCGAGACCGCCTCCAGATCCGTGATCCGGCCGCCGGGATTGGCGATGGACTCGCAGAAGATCGCCTTGGTCTTCGGCGTTATGGCCGCTTCGATGGACGAGATGTCGTCGGAATCCGCCCACTTCACCGTCCAGTCGAACTTGGCGAAGGACTGGCTGAACTGGTTCATCGAGCCGCCATAGAGCTGGCGGGTCGCGATGAACTCGTCGCCGGGCTCGAGCAGCGTGTGGAAGACGAGCAACTGGGCGCCGTGGCCAGATGCGGTGGCGAGCGCCGCCGTGCCGCCTTCCAGCGCGGCGACCTTCTCCTCCAGCACCGCGTTGGTCGGGTTCATGATCCGGGTGTAGATGTTCCCGAATGTCTCCAGATTGAACAGCGCTGCCGCGTGGTCGACATCCTCGAAGACATAGGCCGTCGTCTGGTAGATGGGCGTGGCGCGCGCGCCGGTCGCCGGGTCCGGCTGGGCGCCGGCGTGGATTGCCAGTGTATCGAAACCGGGCTTTGCGTCTGTACTCATCGGCAGCCTCCCGCTGTGATCAAGTGTTCTGTGCGGCGGCTGTTCTAGCCCGGATTTCCCGTCATGACCACGGGGAATGAGGCGAGGGGACGGCGCTATTCGGCGGGCTTTTCGCGGCGTTCGGCGATGGCGAGGCTCTGGACGCGGCGGCCGGAGAGCGTTCCCCGCTTGTTGGAGATGCGCCCCGAATTGGCGCCGACCCAGCCCCATTCGCCGCACAGCTTGGCGTATTCCATCTTGGGGCAGCGGTTCATGACGACCTTGAGCCCGGCGGCCTCCGCGCGCGCGGCTGCCTCGTCATTGCGCACCGAAAGCTGCATCCAGACGACTTTCGGCTTCGGCTCGAGCGCGAGCGCCTCGTCGACAATCGCCCCGGCGGCGTCGGAATTGCGGAAGATATCCACCATGTCGAGGGGATCGGGAATATCGCCAAGGCTCGCATGGACGGTGCGGCCGAGGATCTTCTGTCCCGCCTTGCCGGGATTGACCGGCACGACGTCGTAGCCCTTCTCCAGAAGATATTTCAGCACGAAATAAGACGGTCGCACCGGGTTGTCGCTTGCCCCGACGAGCGCGATGCGCTTGACCGAGGAGAGGATGTCCCGGAGATAGTCCTCGCTGTAATTGTCGTGATCCATCAGGCACTTTGTCCGGTAACCGGAATCGATGTCTCAGGGGCTCTCGGCGAGTGCGTGCCGTCTCACCGGTCTTCCCAGTTGGGCCGGCGCTTCTCCAGGAAGGCGCCGATGCCTTCCTCCGCATCGCGGATAAGCATGTTCTCCACCATGACGCGGGAGGCATAGGCATAGGCGTCCTCCAGCGGCATCTCGAGCTGACGGTAGAAGGCCTCCTTGCCGGTCGCCACGGTGGCCATGGATTTCGACGCCACGGTCCGCGCCAGCGCCATCGTGGCCTCCGTGAGCCCGTCATCGGACACGACCCGATTGACGAGGCCCATGCGCATCGCCTCGTCCGCCGACATCATCTCGCCGGTCAGCAGCATCTCCATGGCCTGCTTGCGCACGACATTGCGCGACAGCGCCACCATGGGGGTCGAGCAGAACAGGCCGATATTGACACCCGGCGTGCAGAAACGGGCGCCCGCACCGGCCACGGCGAGGTCGCAGCTCGCCACGAACTGGCAGCCCGCCGCGCTCGCCACGCCCTGGACCTCGGCGATGACCGGCTTGCGACAGTGGACCACGGCTTGCATCATCGCCGAGCAGCGCTCCATGAGCCATGCGAAATAGGCCCGCCCCCGGTCGGCATCGCCGCGATGGGCGGTGACTTCCTTGAGATCATGCCCTGCGGAGAAGGCGGGCCCGTTCGCCGCGATCACGACCACGCGGACCGCGGGCGAGGACGTCGCCTCCGCAACGGCGTCGTGAAGCGCGCAGATGAGCGCTTCCGACAAGCCGTTGCGTGCCGCGGGCCGGTTGAGCGTCAGCCGCAGGATTCCGCCCTCGTGCTCCTGCAGGAGCACGGGCTCGTCCGCGGTGCGGGTTTCTGCCTGTGCGGTCGTGGCGGTCATGGCTTCGCTCTCCCGGAGGGGCCGGCGGTGGCGCCCGTCCTCAGTTCTGCGGGGTCTTCGGCGTATAGAGGCTGTCCATCGCCGTCTTGTATTTCGGATCGGCCTGCAGTGCCTTGAGAACCTCCATGTTGTTCTCCGACGGAATGATCCCCTTTAACATGGTGATCATCTGCTTCTTCACCGAATCGGGAATCGACTTGTCGTTCTCCACCTCGGCGAGCGACTTGCGGGCATCCGCCAGATTGTCGTCCTGGGCCGCGCCATAGGCAAACCCGACGCTCTGGATCGTGCGGCTCCACAGGTCGGGATCGTCGTAGCCGTGCTCTGCCAGGATATCCAGAATGCCCCGGCCGGTCTCGGAGTCCTTGAGCTGATCGGCGGTGACCTTCTTGCCGCCGAACGGATCGTCTCCGTATTTCTCGCGCACGGCCAGGAAGGCGTCGATGGCGCTCTTGGCGCCGTCTGCGGTGAGCTTCACCTGCTGGAACTGCGGCCGGGCCTGCTGGGCGCCGGCCTGGGGTGCGGACTGGGCAAGGGCCGGGCTTGCCGGCGCGCCGGCCCACAGGGTAAGGCTCGCGAGGGCTGCGAAGAGAAAGCGTAGGCGCATGGGGGAGAAATCCTTCATATTGCTTGGTCTGGCTGGTCCTTATCCGAGCCCGCGAGGATAGGCGAGGATAGGCCGTCTGCAAACGGGTAAAGGGAGCGGTGGCGCGATGAGTGACAGGAAAACGGGCCTGAAATGGGGCGCGGACGAGATTCTGGCCTTCCTGGAACGCGACTTTCCGCAGGTTTTCCGCAACGGCCAGTCCTACGCCATCGAGCGGCTGGAGCCCAAGGGCGTGAGCGTGAGGCTGATCGCGGGAGAGGCCCAGCTCAGGCCTGGCGGTACGGTGTCGGGCCCGACCATGATGGAGCTCGTCGATCTCGCCATGTACATGATGCTGCTCGCGCGGCATGGCGAGGCGGCACGCCTGTGCGTGACCACGAACTTCTCCATTTCCTTCCTGCGCAAGCCGCCGCCGGGCGATATCGTCGTCGATCTGGAGCTCATCAAGCATGGGCGCGCGCTGTCGGTGGGCGATGCGCGGATCCACGCCGCCGGCCGCGAGATGCTCGTCGCCCATGGCGAATGCACCTACCACATGGTTTCCGACAGCGCCACACAATCGAGGTAATATAATACCTTAATTGTAACAGCTTGATATTCAGCGGAAAAATCGCCCCATTGATTGTTGACGATGCGGCGGGCTTGGAGTAGAAGGCTGTCGACTTCCGGCTCGCCATGCGCCTGTGGCGCTAGGCACGGTGCCGTGACACGTCCGGATATCGAAGAATACAGATCCTCACGAACGAGGCAGTAAAGATGCGAACCTACTCTGCGAAACCCGCGGAGATCGATAAGAAGTGGGTCCTGATCGACGCCGAAGGCCTGGTTGTGGGCCGTCTCGCCGCGCTGATCGCCACGCGCCTTCGCGGCAAGCACAAGGCGCAGTACACTCCTCATATCGATTGCGGGGACAATGTGATCGTCGTGAACGCCGACAAGGTGGTGTTCACCGGCAACAAGCGCAACAACAAGCCCTATTACTGGCACACCGGCTATCCCGGCGGGATCCGCGAGCGCAAGGCGCACCAGATCCTCGACGGCCGCTATCCCGACCGCGTCCTGCGCCTTGCGGTGCAGCGCATGCTGCCGGGCGGGCCGCTGAGCCGCAAGCAGCTCAAGAACCTCCGCATCTATGCCGGTACGGAGCATCCGCATGAGGCGCAGCAGCCGGAGACGCTGGATGTCGCCGCGCTCAATGCGAAGAATGTGAAGAGAGGCCACTACTAATGGCTGAGCAAGAGACCACGACGACGCTCGAGAATCTCGGGGACGCAATAGGCATGGACCCGGCCGCCGCGGCCGAGGTCGTGCGCGAGCCGAAGATCGACGAGCATGGCCGCGCCTATGCCACGGGCCGGCGCAAGAACGCGGTGGCCCGCGTGTGGATCAAGCCGGGGCCGGGCAAGGTCACCGTCAACGGCAAGGACGTGGAGGCCTATTTCGCCCGTCCGGTGCTGCGCATGATCCTGGAGCAGCCGCTGGTGGCGGCCGGCCGCAAGGACCAGTACGACGTCATCTGCACGGTGACCGGCGGCGGCCTGTCGGGCCAGGCGGGCGCCGTGCGCCACGGCCTGTCCCGCGCGCTCACCAATTTTGAGCCGGAACTCCGGGGCGTCCTCAAGCCGGATGGCTTCCTGACCCGCGATGCGCGCGTCGTGGAGCGCAAGAAGTACGGCCGCCGCAAGGCCCGCCGCAGCTTCCAGTTCTCCAAGCGCTGACGCCCGGGCTTGCACCACAGCAGCTTTTGGCACGAAGGGCCGGCGCCAGCGCCGGCCCTTTTCTTTTGCGAAACCGCAAGAGACACTTCGTCCAACCGATTCAAGAGACGGGAACAATCGCCATGTCGAGCATCAAGATCGCAGTCATCGGGGCCTCCGGCTACACGGGGGCGGACCTCGTCCGCCTGGCCGCGCGCCATCCCGATATCGAGATCGCCGCGCTGACGGCGAACACCCATGCCGGCAAGCCCATGGCGGAGGTCTTCCCCCATCTGGCGGGCCTCGACCTTCCCGATCTGGTGAGGAACGAGGATGTCGACTGGTCGGGCATCGACGCGGCCTTCTGCGGCCTGCCGCACGGCACGAGCCAGGAGGTGATCGCGACGCTGCCCGAGCACATCCGGATCATCGACATGTCCGCCGACTTCCGCCTGCGCGACACACAGACCTACGCGCAATGGTACGGCCACGAGCACCTCGCGCCGGAGCTTCAGAAGACGGCGGTCTACGGCCTGACCGAGCTCTATCGCGAGGCGGTCGCCGATGCGCGGCTCGTCGCCTGTCCGGGGTGCTATCCGACCGCGGTCCTGCTGCTCCTTGCGCCGCTGGTGAAGGCCGGCGTGCTGGTCGCCGACGATCTGGTGATCGACGCGAAGTCGGGCGTGTCCGGCGCCGGCCGGAGCCTCAAGCAGAACATCCTGTTCTGCGAGGCGGGGGAGGGCCTGAGCCCCTACGCCATCGGCACCCACCGCCATGCCCCGGAGATCGAGCAGGAGCTCTCGCTCGCCGCCGGCCGCCCGCTCGTCACCACCTTCACGCCGCATCTGGCGCCGATGAGCCGCGGCGAGCTCATCACCGCCTATGCCCGCATCGCCGATGGCGCGTCGGTGGAGGCGGTCCGCGCCGTGCTGGAGGAGGCCTATGCGGCGGAACCCTTCGTGCATCTCATGGCCTCCGGCACGACGCCGGCGACACAACATGTGCGCGGCTCCAACCATTGCCGGCTCGCCGTGTTCGAAGGCCGGGTGCCGGGACGGGTGATCCTGATCTCCACGCTCGACAATCTGGTCAAGGGATCGAGCGGCCAGGCGATCCAGAACTTCAATGTGATGTTCGGACTGGCCGAGATCGCGGGGCTGGAACAGCTCGCCCTGTTCCCGTGAGACAGGGACGGCCGCGACCGGATTCGATGTGCGAGGCGATCGCGGCAACCCGCTGATCCGATTCGGCCTTTTCCGGCCGTAAGCGCGTCCAGAAGCATGGCCGGTCCGGGGCAGGGGGCCCGGGCCGGCACTCTTTCGTGCATCCTTTTGCGCTTGCGATGTTGCGCCGCAACATGAATGCGGGCTATATAGATCAACCTGCAATCAGGTGGTACCACCTGATTGCAGAAAAGTTGATCGATCTTAAAGTGTTAGAGCAACTTATCTGCGTCCGGCTGGACGCAGGTTGCTCTAGGGGCAACCCATCGGACCCGGCGAGAGACCGGGTGGCTCTTCCGGCCGCCGACCCGCCGAACAACCCGTATCCCGCATCCATGCCCTTCGAAGCGGATCGCCGCGATCCGTGCCGGCCCAACTCGTTTCGGACTGTTCATGCACGCACTCAACGCCTATCGCGACCAGTGGCTCTCCAATATTCGCGGCGACGTCCTGGCCGGCCTCGTCGTCGCGCTGGCGCTCATCCCGGAGGCCATCGCCTTCTCCATCATCGCCGGCGTCGATCCCAAGGTCGGGCTCTACGCCTCCTTCTCCATCGCCGTGATCGTCGCCATTACCGGCGGCCGGCCGGGAATGATCTCCGCGGCCACCGCGGCCACCGCCGTACTCATGGTGACGCTGGTGAAGGAGCACGGGCTCCAGTATCTCCTCGCCGCGACCGTCCTCGCCGGCGTCCTGCAGGTGGCCGCCGGCGCGCTCAGGCTCGGCTATGTGATGCGTTTCGTGTCGCGCTCGGTGATGACGGGCTTCGTCAACGCCCTGGCGATCCTCATCTTCATGGCGCAATTGCCGGAGCTCATCGGCGTGCCGTGGCTCACCTATGTCATGGTCGCCGCGGGACTGGCCATCATCTATCTCTTCCCCTTCCTGACGAAGGCGATCCCGTCGCCGCTCGTCTGCATCCTCGTGCTGACGGCTGTCGCCATCGGCTTCGGGCTGGAGCTGAGGACCGTCGGCGACATGGGCGAGCTGCCCTCCACGCTGCCCGTCTTCCTGATCCCCGACATTCCGCTGACCTACGAGACCTTCATGATCGTCCTGCCCTATTCGGCGGCGCTGGCGGTGGTCGGGCTCCTGGAATCGCTGATGACGGCCTCGATCGTGGACGATCTCACCGACACGCCGAGCGACAAGAACCGAGAATGCGTCGGCCAGGGCGTCGCCAATATCGGCACGGGGTTCATCGGCGGCATGGCCGGCTGCGCGATGATCGGCCAGTCGATGATCAATGTGAAATCGGGCGGGCGCGGTCGGCTGTCCACCTTCTGCGCCGGTCTCTTCCTGATCGTCCTGATCGTGGCGGCCGGCGACTGGGTGAGCCGCATCCCCATGGCCGCTCTCGTCGCAATCATGATCATGGTGTCCATAGGCACGTTCAGCTGGTCGTCGATCACGTCGCTGAAGGACCATCCGCGCAGCTCCTCGCTGGTGATGCTCTCCACCGTGGCCTGCGTGGTCGCGACCCACAATCTCGCCATCGGCGTTCTCGTCGGCGTGCTGCTGTCGGCGCTGTTCTTCGCCTGGAAGGTGGCGCAGATCTTCCGCGTCACCTCGACGCTGTCGTCAGACGGGCGCGCGCGCACCTACAATGTGGAGGGGCAGGTGTTCTTCGCCTCCGCCGACGACTTCACCGCCGCCTTCGATTTCAAGGAGGCGCTGGAGCGGGTCACCATCGATGTCAGCCGGGCCCATATCTGGGACATATCGAGCGTGGCGGCTCTCGACATGATCGTCCTCAAGTTCCGCCGCGAGGGCGCGGATGTGGAGATCGTCGGCATGAACAAGGCCAGCGAGACCCTCGTCGACCGGCTGGCGATCCACGACGAGCCAGGGGCGCTCGACCGCCTCATGGGTCACTGAAGGAGGAGCGAGATGAGCAAGCTGCTGGCGCTGGTCGACGGATCGGCCTATTCGCAGAGCGTGTGCGACCATGCTGCCTGGGTCGCCGGGCGCGCGGGCCTGGAGGTGGAGCTCCTGCACGTCCTCGGCCGGCGTGAGACGACGAGCACGCCGTCCGACCTCAGCGGCAATATCGCGCTCGGCGCGCGCACCACGCTGCTCAACGAGCTCAGCGCGCTCGACGAGCAGCGCGCGAAGCTCGCCCAGAAGCGCGGCCGGGCCATCCTGGAGGATGCCGAGGAGATCCTGATGGCCAGAGGCCTCGACCGTGTCTCCACGAGACTCCGGATCGGCGACATCGTCGAGACGGTCGCGGAAGCCGAGGCCGATGCGGAAATGGTGGTCATCGGCAAGCGGGGGGAGGCGGCCGACTTCGCAAGGCTGCATCTCGGCTCCAATCTGGAGCGCATCGTGCGCTCGAGCCTCAAACCGGTCTTCGTCGCCTCGCGCGCCTTCCGGACCCCGGAGCGCGTGCTGATCGCCTATGATGGCGGCGCGAGCAGCATGAAGGCGGTCGATCACGTCGCCCGCAGCCCGGTCTTCTCGGGGCTGTCCTGCCGCCTCGTCACGGTCGGCCAGGAGACACCGGAGGCGCGAAGCGCGATCGAGGATGCCCGCGCGCTCCTCATGGCCGGCGGGCACGAGGCGGAGGCCGATATCGTCGCCGGCCACCCCGAGACCGTCATCGCGCGGGAGGCCGCCGGCAGCGACCTCCTCGTCATGGGGGCCTACGGCCATTCGCGCATCCGCAGCCTGATCATCGGCTCCACGACGACGGAGATGATCCGCTCCTGCAAGATCCCGGTCATGCTGTTCCGGTAGGAACCGGGTCCCGAAACCTGCGCGCGGGCTGACTCGACATCTGCGAATAGCCGCGTAACCAACTGCGGCGACTCGTCTTATTCGGAACGCCCCTCTCTCGCGCTCCGCAGGGCACGGCGCCGGTATGTGGCCGGGGCCGTGCCGAAATGCTTCTTGAAGACGCGGCCGAACGCGGCCTCGGAGTGGTATCCGACGGTCTCGGCAATGTCGATGATCGCACGGTCGGTATCGGTCAGTAGCTGGCGTGCCTGCTGCATGCGCCAGTGGGTGAGATAGCCGAGCGGCGTCATGAGGAGCAGCCGGGAGAAGCGTGTGGCGAAGGCGGTGCGCGACAGTCCGGCTGTCCGCGCCAGGGCCTCCAGCGTCCAGGGATGGGCGGGCGCGTCATGCATGGCCTTGAGCGCTCTGGCGATCTGGCGGTCGGTGAAGCCGGCGAGCACCGGCCGGTCGGCGCCGTCCCCGTTCAGATAGCTGCGCAGCGCCTGGGCAAAGATGATCTCCGACAGCTTGAGGGCGATGAGATCGCTGCCCGGCCGGTCGCGGCCGGCCTCCGCGCCGATCACCCTGAGCGTGCTGTCCATCCACGCGCCGGCGGCCTCGCCGTAGTTCCTGATGTGGATATGGCCGGGCAGGGCGTCGACAAGCGGATGGCGCGCCTCGGGGTCGAAGGCGAAATGCCCGCAGATGAGCTGCGTCTCGTGATCCGTGCCGGTCTCGCCATAGACCAGCGTCCCGCTGCCGGTGAAGCCGGATCTGTCGACCACCTCGTCGAGCAGCAGGGCCTGGTTCTCCGTGGCGGGGTCGCAATAGAGCGTGTGCTCGGCGCCGCGCATGATGATCACGAGGTCGCCCTGTTCGAGAAGAACCCGTTCCCGCGTCGGTGCGATCCGCACGAAGCAGCGCCCCTTATGGGCCAGATGGAAGCGCGCCACGTCTCTGAAGGCGGGGACGCGCACGCTCCACGGCGAGGTGAAGGAGGTGCGGAAATAGAGCGTTCCGGACAATCGCATCCTGGAGAGAATGTCGCTGAGCACGTCCATGGCGAGCCTCGTCTGTGATCGGGATAGTATACGAAACGTCCAGAAAATGGAAAATGACCTGAACGATCAATCAATTTAATAGCACTATCGATCATTCATCATATCGTCCCCTTGTCGTTCAATCGATCTCGTTCCGGTGCGCGTGCCGCGCCGGCTGTCACGACGCAATCACTTGACGGGAGATGACGATGACCCTCCGAACGCCCCTTCTTGCTGCGGCAAGCTTCGCGCTCATGCTCGCCGGCCAGAGTGCCGCACACGCGCAGTCGCCGGCGGAGCTGAACGATCTGGAAATGGCCCATGTGGCCTATGTCGCCGACACGATCGACATCCGCTACGCGCACCTTGCCCTGGCGCTTTCGGACAGTCCGGATGTGCGGGCCTTCGCGCAGACCATGATCCGCGACCACACGGCGGTCAACGAGCAGGCGCTCGCCCTTCTGGAGAAGCTCGAGGCGCAGCCGCAGGACAACGGGCTGAGCCGGAAGCTCAACACGGATGCCGCCGCCTTGATCGACGAGATGAGCGCCTTGCGCGGCGAGGCGTTCGACCGGCGCTATGCGGAAAACGAGCTGGCCTATCACAAGGCCGTCAACCGGCTGGTGGAGGAGGCGTTCATTCCGAATATCGAGAATGGCGAGGTCAGGGCGCTGTTCGAGGCGGGCCTGGAGATCTTCAAGGCCCATCAGGACCACGCCGCCGCCATGGTCGAGGCGCTGAACCGATGAGACGGCCGACAAGACGGCATTTGCTGTCGCGTGCCGTGGCGGCATTCGCCGCCGCGGCTCTCGCGCCCGCGAGAGTTCGCTCCGCTGGCCGGAAACCGCGCGAGCACCTGGTGGAGATCGAGGGATTCGCCTTCCTGCCGGACCGTCTCCGCGTCGCGCCGGGCGACCGTGTGACCTGGGTCAACAAGGATATCGCCCCGCACACCGCGACGGCCGTCGACGGCAGCTGGGATACGGGCACGATTCGCGCAGGGGAGGCGGCGAGCCTCGTCGTCGGCAACGGTCAGGCGGAGACCTATATCTGCCGCTTTCATCCGCAGATGTCGGCCCGGCTCGCGCTGGCGGACGGTGGCCGGGATCAGTCCGCACGCACCTTCACGTAGGAGCCCGGTGCGTCCTCGACAGGCTTCAGCCCGCCGTCGCCGGGGTGGCGGGCGGGGACCTTGCGGCCGGCGCGCGGCGTGATCCAGCGCTTCCAGTCGGGCCACCAGGAGCCGGGATGCTCGGTCGCGCCGGCCAGCCAGTCCTCCAGCGTGTCGGCGTCCTTGTCGTTGGTCCAGTGCATGTACTTCTTCGCGTCCGGCGGGTTCACGACGCCGGCGATGTGGCCGGAGGCGGCGACCACCAGCCGCGTCTTGCCGCCGAGGCACCTGCCGACCCGGAAGGCGGAGGCGAGCGGCGCGATATGGTCCTCGCGCGTGGCAAGGTTGTAGGCGGGGATCTTGACCTGCTTCAGGTCGATCCGCACCCCGTCGAGAACCATCTCGCCCTTCGACATGCGGTTGTTGAGATAGCATTCGCGCAGATAGAAGCTGTGCGTCGCCGCCGGCATGCGGGTCGGATCGGCGTTCCAGTAGAGCAGGTCGAAGGCCATCGGCTCGCGGCCGAGCAGGTAGTTGTTGACCACATAGGACCAGATAAGGTCGTTGGAGCGCAGGAGGTTGAAGGCGGTGGCCATGCGCCCGCCCTCCAGATACCCCTTGCGCGCCATGGACCGCTCGAGTGTCTTGAGCTGGTCCTCGTCGACGAAGTTCATGAGGTCGCCGGCCTTCTCGAAATCAACCTGGGTGGTGAGGAAGGTCGCCGACTTGACCCGGTCGTCGCCTTTTTCCGCCATATAGGCCAGTGTCGCCGCGGTCAGCGTGCCGCCGATGCAGTAGCCGACGATGTTGAGGTCGTCCTCGCCGGTCGCCTTGCCGACGGCGGACACCGCCTCCAGAACCCCCTCGCGCATATAGTCGGAGAAGCCCTTCATCGCGAGCCGTTCGTCAGGATTGACCCAGGAGATCACGAAGACGGTGAAGCCCTGGTCGACCAGCCAGGAGACGAGAGACTTCTTCGGATTGAGGTCGAGAATGTAGTATTTGTTGATCCAGGGCGGGACGATCAGCAGCGGGCGCTTGAAGACCTTCTCCGTCGTCGGCGCGTACTGGATGAGCTGCATCAGCTCGTTCTGATAGATGACCTTGCCGGGCGTCACCGCGATGTTGCGGCCGACCTCGAAGGCGTCGAAATCGGTCTGCTTGATGCGCAGGCTTCCGCGTCCGGCCTCGAGATCCTCCTTCAGGTGCTCCATGCCCTCCACGAGGTTCTGGGCATTGCTGGCGAGCGTGGTACGCAGGACTTCCGGATTGGTGAACGCGAAGTTCGACGGCGAGAGCGCGTTGGTGAGCTGGTCGACATAGAAGCGGGCGCGCTGGCGGGTGCGCTCGTCGACGGTCTCGGTCTCCTCCACGATGTCCTGGGCCCATTGCGCGGCGATGAGATAGGCCTGCTTCAGGAAGTCGAAGACCTGATTCTCCTCCCATTCCGGGTCCTTGAAGCGGCGGTCGCCCTTTGCCGGTTGCACGACGGGCCCCGTCTCCTCGCCGAGCAGGCGCTTCCAGCTCGTCTGCCACAGCTCGCCATATTGCTGCCAGAGCCTGAGCTGGGCATCCATCAGCTTGTTCGGCGCGGCGGCATAGCCCTGGGCGATGTCGAAGAAGGTGCGCGCGATATGGGCGAATTGCTCGGACTGGTCGTCATGGCGCGCGCGGGCATCGTCGCTGTCGATCCTGGAGGCGAAGTCGGCGGCGATCTCCGCCGTCCTGTCCATGACCCGGGCCATGTTGCGCACGAATTCGCCCGGATCGGCGATCTGGTAGTCCTGCCTGGACTCGGCATCCTTGTCCGCCATGGGCGTCCCGTTCCCCTGAAATCCCGTGTTCCCCTGAATCTAGTCGCGACGGCGAGCCATATCAAATGGCTTGCCGGGGGATTATGACAATGGCGGGCGTATCTCGCCGGATGGCGCGTCGGAGCCGAAGAGGGGGATGAAGGTTTCCCGCAGGGCGACATCGAGATCGGCCATGGTGACGGGCAGGCCGAGATCGACGAGGCTCGTGACGCCATGCTGCGTCACCCCGCAGGGCACGATGCCGGTGAAGTGCTCCAGATCCGGCTCCACATTGATGGCCAGCCCGTGGAAGCTCACCCAGCGCTTCAGCCGGATGCCGATGGCGGCGATCTTGTCCTCCCGGCCCGGGCCGAGCTCCGGACGCCTCACCCAGACGCCGACCCGGTCCTCGCGCCGTTCCGCCGTCACGTTGAAGCGCGCCAGCGTATCGATGATCCATTGCTCCAGCGTGGAGACGAACAGGCGCACATCGCGCCCGCGTGTCTTCAGGTCGAGCATGGTGTAGACCACGCGCTGGCCCGGGCCGTGATAGGTGTATTGCCCGCCGCGCCCGGTCTCGTAGACGGGAAAGCGGCCCGGCGCGAGAAGGTCGCCGGCGCGCGCGCTCGTGCCCGCCGTATAGAGCGGGGGATGCTCGACGAGCCAGACCAGCTCGCGCGCCTCGCCCCTGGCGATGGCCTCCGCGCGCGCCTCCATGCGGGCGAGCGCCGTCCGGTAGTCGGTGAGACCGCCGGCGATCTCCCAGTCCACGGGCAGGTTTGCGCGGGTGGAGCGGCCCGCCCTGGCGAGATCGTCGCGCCCTTCGGGCCTGGTCTTTTCGCTTGCTTGCATTTTACCGCCGAATATTCGCAGCTTGGGCTTGATTTGATGACGGGGGATTGATACATCGTCAACCCGATCCGACACCATATTGCGGTCGTGGCGGAATTGGTAGACGCGCTAGCTTGAGGGGCTAGTGGGCTTACGCTCGTGGGAGTTCGAGTCTCCCCGACCGCACCACTGTCGGGATCGAACCCCGGGAAGAGCGATATCGAAAGACGGCGCCAGCCATTCGCTGGTGCTCTTTTGCGTGTTTCGCGGATGCTGGCGATGGCTTATTTAGAAGCCGGAGCGGGCCAGCGCTCGTGAAGGCGACAACCGGCAAGAGGGAGCGCGCGCATGTCTGAGGTGCTTGAAAGCCCCGCGATGCGCGACGAGGACGGAGGCTTCACCGCCGACTATGTCCGCGCCGTCTCCGCCGCCATCGAGGCGGAGGACCAGTCCCGCACGCGCGCCCTGGTCCGGGACCTGCACGAGGCCGACCTTGCCGACCTGATCGAGCTCCTGCGCGCCGACGAGCGCGTCAGGCTGATCGAGCTCATGGGCCGGACCTTCGACCCGCTGACCTTCACCGAACTCGACGAGTCGATTCGCGACGAGCTGCTCGAGGCCTTGCCCCAGCAGGTCATCGCCTCCGCGGTACGCAAGCTCGACACCGACGATGCCGTCTATCTCATCGGCGATCTCGACGAGGCCGAGCAGCGCGAGATCCTCTCCAAGGTGCCGCGCGCCGACCGCATGGCGCTCCGCCGCGCCCTCGACTTTCCCGAATACACCGCCGGCCGTCTCATGCAGACGGATTTCGTGGCGGTGCCGTCCTTCTGGTCGGTCGGCCAGACCATCGACTACATGCGCACCGAGAAGGAGTTGCCGGAGTCGTTCTACGAGATCTATGTGGTCGACCCGACCTTCCATCTCGCCGGCGCGCTGCCGGTGAGCCGGGTCCTGAGGACGCCGCGCGACAGCGTCGTCTCCGATATCATGGACACCGCCGATGTGAGCTTCACCGTCGCCGACGACCAGGAGGACGTGGCCTACAAGTTCGAGCAGTACAATCTCGTCTCCGCGCCCGTGCTGGACGAGGAGGGCCGGCTTGTCGGCATGCTCACCATCGACGACATCGTCGACGTGATCCAGGAGGAGGCGGAGGAGGATATCCACCGTCTCGGCGGTGTCGGCGACGAGGAGATCACCGACCCCGTCTGGCGTACGACGCGCTCGCGCTTCACCTGGCTCGCCGTCAATATGGGCACCGCCATCCTCGCCTCCTGGGTGATCTCGTGGTTCGACGCGACCATCGACCAGATGGTGGCGCTCGCCATCCTCATGCCCATCGTCGCCTCCATGGGCGGCAATGCCGGCACGCAGACCATGACGGTCGCCGTGCGTGCGCTCGCCACGCGCGATCTGGGGCCGCTCAACGCCTTCCGCGTGATCTGGCGCGAGAGCGTGGTCGGCGTGATCAACGGCGTCCTGTTCGCGCTCATCATGGGTGTGCTCGCCATATTGTGGTTCGGCAATGACGGGCTCGGCCTCGTCATCGGCGCGGCCATGATCATCAACATGCTGGCCGCCGCGCTCGCCGGCATCCTCATTCCGCTTACCCTCGACTGGTTCGATATCGACCCGGCGATCTCCTCCACGGTCTTCGTGACAACCGTAACCGACGTCATCGGCTTCTTCGCCTTCCTGGGGCTGGCCGCCGTCTGGCTACTGTGAGAGAGGAAGGCGCCTTACAGCCTTCCCGGCGCGATCCGGACGTCCGTCGCGCTCTCCAGCGCGGTATCGAAGTCGCACTCATAGACATAGGCGCGCCACGCCCCGAAGTCGTTCTGCACCTCGAGCCTGTCGCCCAGATAGGTCACGGTTCCGGAATCCAGGCTCTTCCATCTGTAATGGGAAAACCGCGGGGCGGCGGGCGTGTCGGTCCAGCGGTGCGGCTCTCCGGCAAGGCGCGCGACGGGACCCGAGCACGCCCGGCTCGCCTCCGCGATGAAGCGTTCCGCCCAGCATTTGAGATCGTAGCGGCACAGCCTGTCCTGCACCGTAACGGCCTTTTGCCCGCTCGTGTCGCCGGCCATGGCGGGCTGCAAGCCGGCAAGGGACAGTGCGATCAGGCAGCAGAGCAGCAGCCGGCGACCGGCCGGCCTTGCCGCGATGCGCGATACCGCGATCGGCGCGCCCGGCATCATGATCTTGGCGCGAAGGCCGCGACGATCTGCCGGTGGGCGTCCGGATAGCCGTTCGCCGTCGCCTTCAGATTGGTCCTGAGCTGTGCGCTGAGGCCGGGCAACTGGTGGAACGGAACGGCGGGCAGGGCGTGATGGGCAGTGTGGTGCGGCATGTTCCAGGCGAGGAACCGGATCGCGGGCGCGGTGAAGGTCGTGCGCGTGTTGGCCAGTATGTCCGGCACGAGCGGGCAGGCGGTGTGCTCGGCCAGGAGATAGGCCCTGAGCGCCGGCTGGCCGAGGAGCACCGGCACGATCCAGAACCACAGGGGCGCTGTCCAGCCGGTGGCAAGACACAGGGCGGCGATCGCGCCATAGGCGGCGAGGTGGGTGCGCGCCTCCCGCACGACGCGCGGCCTGCCGGAGGGCGGGACGTAATCGGGCAGGGGGCGGCCTGCCGCGGCCGACGCGAGCGCGGCGGCCTGGTCGCGCCAGTAGGCGACGCCCGTCAGGCGCCACAGATAGGCGGGCCAGCCTTGCGGCTTGGGCGTGGCGAGCTCGGGATCGCGCGCCTCGTCCTGCGTGTGGCGGTGATGGGCGAAGTGGAAATAGCGGAAGCGGCGCGGCGGCAGAAGGATCGCGAAGCCGCATATCTCCGCGACGATGCGGTTCGCGAGCGCAGAGCGGAACGCCGTCTCGTGGACGGTTTCGTGGAGCGGGGCGAACAGGAAGACCAGGACGACACCGTGGACGGCCATGGCCGGCAGGGCGAGCCACCATGTGCCGAGCGAGGCGGCGACCGCCGCCCCGGTGAGCGCGAGCAGGCCCAGATGCGCGGCGAGGCGGGCGAGCCCCGGCCGGTCGGCGCGTTCCTTCATCCGGGCAAGCGCCTCCGGGGCGATGGCCGCAAGCGCTTCGCGATGGGTGACGTCCGGCGGCATGGTGCCTCCTCCTTCCCGTCGGGGCAGAGCGGCCACTGTGGCATGGGACACGTCACGCGGTGGTTCCGCAGGCCCGGCAAACACACTACAGTGTGCGCGACAACGAGGATCGATCAAGAGGGCAAGACACGATGGCACAGACAATTTCGGTCGGCATCAAGCAGCTGATCGAGGAGGGGCGGAAGGAAATCCAGGAAGTGACGGCGGACGAGGCGATGGAACTCGCCAAGCGCGACGACGTGGTCATCGTCGACATTCGCGACGTGCGCGAGCTCTGGCGCGAGGGCCGCATTCCCGGCACCTTCCATGTGCCGCGCGGCATGCTGGAATTCTGGATCGATCCCGCAAGCCCCTACCACAAGCCGAAATTCGCCGAGGACAAGACCTTCATCTTCCATTGCGCGAGCGGCATGCGCTCCGTGCTCGCCACCCAGGTGGCCGCGCGCATGGGGCTGAAGCCGGTCTACAATATGAAGGGCGGTTTCGGCGGCTGGAAGGAGGCGGGCGGTCCCGTCGAGGCCGTGGAGAAGAAATAGCCGGCCGCCGCCGGCGCGAGGGGGCTGAGCCCATGGAAACGCTGCATCTCATCATCGGCAACAAGAACTATTCCTCGTGGTCGTTCCGGCCGTGGCTCGCCATGCGCCACAGCGGCATCCCCTTCGAGGAGACCGTGATGCCGCTCGATGTGGAGGGCCCGGACGGGGTGCTCAACAGCACGATCAAGGAGCGCTCCCCCTCCGGCCGGGTGCCGGTTCTCACCCATGGCGAGATCGTGGTGTGGGAATCGCTCGCCATCCTCGAATATCTCAACGACATCTTCCCGGAGAAGCGCCTGTGGCCGGACTTCATCGGCACGCGGGCCGTGGCCCGGGCCGTCTGCCACGAGATGCATGCGGGCTTCATGGCGCTGCGCGCCGAATGCCCCATGAACATGCGCCGGCCGAAGGCGCGGCTGGACGTGTCGGAGGCCGTTCGCGCCGATATCGCGCGGATCGAGGCGATCTGGCGGAACTGCCGGGCGCGCCATGGCGACACCGGACCCTTCCTGTTCGGCGATTTCTCCATCGCCGACGCCATGTATGCGCCCGTGGTCAACCGGTTCGATGTCTACGACCTCGAAGTCGGCGAGGAGGCCCGCGCCTATATGGAAACGATCAAGGCCCTGCCGGCCTACGCCGAATGGGCCGCCGCCGGAGCGGAGGAACCCTGGGTGATCGAGGCCGACGAGGTGTGACGGCTTTCCGTTGTCTCGTCATTGCCGGGCGTGATCGGGCAATCCGGAACGGGGGCGATGTCGGGCTACTGGTTCTACATCATGGCAAGCACGCCCAATGGCACACTTTATTGTGGGCTGACGAACGATCTTGTCCGACGGGTTTTCGAACATTGCGAGGGACTGGTCGAGGGGTTCACGAAGCGCTACGGAGTCAAGATGCTGGTGTATTGCGAGCCGCATGCGACGGCGGGAGCCGCGATTCAGCGGGAAAAGACTGTCAAGCACTGGCCGCGCCAGTGGAAGATCAATCTCATCCGCTCGACGAATCCCGATTGGCGCGACTTGTACGACGACATTATCCGATAGGGCCTTGTCGATACCCATGACGCATTCATGTCATCCCGTTTTATCCGTCATTGCCGGGCTTGTCCCGGCAATCCATCGGACGCCGGTCACAGATGGAACGGCCTCATGGATGCCCGGGACAAGCCCGGGCATGACGATGGGGGGAGGGCGTGCCGGAAGACTGGCAGCCGTATGCTCGGGGAGGCGAGGCGCATGAGTATCATTTCCTCCAAGATCTCCACGAGCTCCGCGGAATTCACCGTCAACGCCGAGGCCATGGCGGCACTCAGGGCGGATCTTGCGGAGAAGCGCGAGACGGTGGCACGCGGCGGCTCGGAGCGGGCCCGCAAGCGCCATCTCGACCGCGGGAAGCTCCTGCCGCGCGACCGGGTCATGCGGCTCATCGATCCCGGATCGCCGTTCCTGGAGCTCTCGCCCATGGCGGCGTGGGACATGTATGGCGGCGACATTCACGGCGCGGGGCTCATCACCGGACTCGGCCGGGTGGAGGGGCGCGAATGCGTGATCGTCTGCAACGATGCGACCATCAAGGGCGGCACCTATTATCCGCTGACCGTGAAGAAGCACCTGCGTGCCCAGGAGATCGCGCGCGAGAACCGGCTGCCCTGCATCTATCTGGTCGATTCCGGCGGCGCCAACCTGCCGAACCAGACGGAGGTCTTCCCCGACCGGGAGCATTTCGGGCGTATCTTCTACAATCAGGCGACACTGTCGGCCGAGGGCATCCCTCAGATCGCCTGCGTCATGGGCTCGTGCACGGCGGGCGGCGCCTATGTGCCGGCCATGTCCGACGAGACCGTGATCGTGCGCCGGCAGGGCACGATCTTCCTCGGCGGTCCCCCGCTCGTGAAGGCCGCGACGGGGGAGGTGGTAACGGCGGAGGAGCTTGGCGGCGCGGATGTCCATGCCCGCCAGTCCGGCGTTGCCGATCACTATGCCGCCGACGACACGCACGCCCTCTCCATCGTCCGCCGCATCGTCGCCGGCCTCAACCGGCGCAAGGCGGTGGACATCCCGCTTAAACGACCGCGCGAGCCGCACTATCCCGCCTCCGATCTCGACGGCATCGTGCCGGCGACGCTCGCGACCCAATACGATGCGCGCGAGGTGATCGCCCGCCTTGTCGACGCCTCGGAGTTCGACGAGTGGAAGGCGCTTTACGGCACGACCCTCGTCACGGGCTTTGCCCATCTGTGGGGCATGCCGGTGGGGATCATCGCCAATAACGGCATTCTCTATTCCGACTCCGCCCTGAAGGGCGCCCATTTCATCGAGCTGTGCTGCCAGCGCCGCATCCCTCTGGTCTTCCTGCAGAACATTTCCGGCTTCATGGTCGGCCAGCGCTACGAGGCGGGCGGTATCGCCAAGGACGGCGCGAAGCTCGTCACCGCTGTGGCGTCGGCCCAGGTACCCAAGGTCACCGTCATCGTCGGCGGCTCCTTCGGGGCGGGCAATTACGGCATGTGCGGGCGCGCCTATTCCCCGCGCTTCCTGTTCATGTGGCCCAATGCGCGCATTTCCGTCATGGGCGGCGAGCAGGCCGCCTCGGTGCTTGCCCAGGTCAGGCGCGACAATCTGGAGGCCGACGGCGCGGGCTGGTCGGAGGTCGAGGAGGAGGAATTCAAGCAGCCCATCCGCGACCAGTATGAGCGCGAGGGCCACCCCTATTACGCGACCGCCAGGCTGTGGGACGACGGCGTGATCATGCCGTCGGAGACGCGGATGACGCTCGCGCTCGCGCTGTCCGCCGCGCTCAACGCGCCGATTGGCGAGACGCGCTTCGGCGTGTTCCGTATGTGACCGGCGCGGGGTCGGGCACCAGCCGGCGATAGACCGGCTTCAGGAGCATCGGCAGGAAATAGATCGGGAACTGGGTGGAGACGAAGAACAGCCACGTCTCGTGCGGCACCTGCCCGCCCAGCGCTCCGATCACGATGGCGATATTGCGCGCGCCGTTCGAGAAGCCGAAGGTCGCGGCATGCCGCCGGCCGAAACGCCAGAACAGGGCGAGCGTCAGTGCGTTGGCGACAAGGCTTAAGCCGAAGGCGAGCGCCATCAGCGACATCATGTGGAGCGGATCGGCGAGCAGTTCCGCTGTGATGCCGTCCATGAGGCCGATGGCGAAGATGACCAGCGTGATGATGTTGAGGCCGTCCATGGTGCCGAGATGGCGTGCGCGGCGCTCCGGCCCCAGCAGCCGGCGGCCGAGCCAGCCGGCCAGTGCCGCCCCGGCGATCAGCGCGATCAGGCGGATGGCGAGCTCGAAACCGGAGATCGCGATGGCGTCGCCGGCCACGATCTCGGTGAAGATGGGCGTCGTGAGCGGATAGAGCGCGACGCCCGCGATCAGGAAGCCCAGGCTGACCGCGCCGTCGAGCCCGACGAGCATGCTGAGCGCGGGCGAGGACGACAGCGGCGCCGCCGACGTCCAGAAGATAAGGGCGAGCAGCAGTCCGGGATCGGGTGTCCAGAAGGCAAGGCTCGCGATCAGGAGGAGGGGCAGGGCGACCATCGCCCAGCCCTGAGCGGCCAGCAGCAGCCAGGGCCTGCGCAGTTGCGCCCAGACCGCGGCGATGTCGACCCGCATCATGACGATGGTGAGCATGACGAAGATGCAGGGGGCCACGGCCGGCCGGAAGGCGGCGGCGAGGTCGGGCCATACCAGGCCGATCAGAAGACCGCCGATGAGGATCTTCGTGCCATGTCGGGCGAGCGCCTCGAGAAATCCCACCACGGCGGGTCCTCATTCGTCAGGGGGCATATGGTCCGGTCGGTCACATATGCGAGGGCAGGACGGTTGCGATACCGGGAAACAGGTATAGCACGATTACGGCGAGCACCATGATCGCGAACATCGGCGCGGCGGCCCGGGCGATGAAATCCATCTCGCGGCCGGTCATGCCCTGCAGCACGAACAGGTTGAAGCCGATGGGCGGGGTGATCTGGGCGATCTCGACCACGATCATCAGGAACACGCCGAACCAGATCATGTCGAAGCCGGCCTGCCGGATGATCGGCTCGACGACCGCCATGGTCAGCACGATGGCGGAGATGCCGTCGAGGAAGCAGCCGAGCACGATGTAGAACAGGGTGAGCGCGGCGATGAGCATGGCGGGCGAGAGCTGGAGGTCGGCGATCCACATGGCGAGCGCGCGCGGGATGCCGGTGAAGCCCATGGCGAGCGTCAGGAAGGAGGAACCGGCGAGGATGAAGGCGATCATGGAGGAGGTCCGCGTCGCCCCGAGGAGAGATTCCTTGAACGACACCCATGTGAGCTCGCCCTGCAGGGCCGACAGGACGAGGGCGCCGGCAACGCCCAGGACGGCGGCCTCCGTGGCCGTCGCGATTCCGGTATAGATCGCGCCCATCACCGCGAGGATGAGGGCGAGGACGGGCAGGAGCTGGCCGAGCGCGCGCACCCTCTCGCCCCAGCCATAGCGTTCCGCCGCGAAGTCGTCGCTCTGGCGCGTGGCGAGCGACCAGCCCATCACATAGGCCATGAACATCGCCGCCAGCATGAGGCCGGGCAGGATGCCGGCGATGAACAGCTTGGCGATCGATTCGTTGACCGCCACGCCATAGATGATGAGCGTGATGGAAGGCGGAATGAGCAGCCCGAGCGTGCCGGCGCCGGCCAGCGTGCCGACGATCATGCGCTCGGGGTAACGGCGCCGGCGCAGCTCCGGGATCGACATCTTGCCGACGGTCGCCACCGTCGCCGCCGACGATCCGGAGATCGCGGCGAAGATCGCCGAGCCCGCGATATTGACGTGGAGCAGCCCGCCCGGCAGCCGGTTCATCCAAGGCTGGAGGCCACGGAACAGGTTCTCCGACAGGCGTGTGCGGAACAGGATCTCGCCCATCCACACGAAGAGTGGCAAGGCGGCGAGCGTCCAGCTCGAGCTCGCCGACCAGATGGTGGTCGCCATGGCGTCGCCCACCGGCCGTGCGGTGAACAGCATCATGCCGATGGTCGCCACCCCGATGAGCGACAGGGCGATCCACACGCCGGTCCCGAGGAAGAGAAACAGGACGGCGAGGAAGATCGCCGTGTAGCCGATCTCGATCATGGGCTACTCGCTCAGTGTCTGGCTGGGCCCGGAGAAGGGCGCGTCGATGTCGCGGGTGAGAAGCGTCTTGATCAGCGCATGCACGGCGGCGAGCGCCATTACCGAGGCGCCCACGGCAAGGGCCGATTGGGGGATCCACAAGGGGGTGGCGTCCGCGCCCTCGCTCTTGTCTCCGAACTGCCAGGAGATTTCGGTCATGCGCACCAGATACCAGGCGAGATAGACGGAGAAGACGCTGGCGACGCCGAGGCACCAGACCTCGACGGCGAAGCGCGCGCGCCCGGCGAGCCGGTTGCGCAGGAGCGCGACGCGGATATGGCCGCCCTCACGGAAGGTATAGGCGAGCGCCAGGAAGGCCGACGCCGCCATCGCATAGCCGGAATAGGCGGTCAGTCCCGCAACATAGAGCCCGGCCATGCGGGTGAGGATGCTCAGGGCGACGCAAAGCGCCAGCAGCACGAGAAAGCCCGCCGCCACCGCGCCGGCGAACGTGTAGATCCGGTTGAGCACCCGGTCCAGACCGGTCAGCAGATCGCGCATGGCGACGGTTGTCCTTCTTCCGAACATGCCCGGAACTCCTTGGTCATCCCGGCGCTTGTTGCCGGGATCCATTGGCAATGCCGCTCATGCGGAGTCCTGCCTTTGGTCCTCACCCGGCCCTTCTTCGTCATCCCCGCGAAAGCGGGGATCCATGTCTTTGACGTTGCAGTGGATTCCCGCTTTCGCGGGAATGACGAACGGTAAACCCTCAAGCGAACCGAAGCGCCACCGGGTCCCGGGAACCGGGCCCGGAACGACGCTTGAGGATCAGGCTCCCGACCGGTGCCCGTCATGGGCGACAGGCCAGCCATCGAGGGGAGGATACAGGCGTTACGGCCTCCCTCACTCCATGCCCTGATAGGCGTCGATGACGGCCTTGCCCTTGTCGCCGGCGCGCTCGAGCCATTCGGCCATCATGGTCTGGCCGATCTCCTTGAAGTCGGCGGCGAGTTGCTCGCTCGGCGGGGCGACGGTCATGCCGTTCTCCGCGAGTTGCTCCTTGTACCAGTTGGCGAGTTCCTCGGCCTTCGCCCAGCCGCGCTCTTCCGCGGCTCCGGCCTTCTCCAGGACGACCGCCTGCATCTCCTCGTCGAGACCGTTCCAGGCGTCCAGATTGACCACGACCATGTTCTTCGGCAGCCAGGCCTGAACGTCGTACCAGTATTTGACGTGCTCCCAGATCTTGCGGTCATAGCCCGTGGAGCCCGACGAGATCATGCTCTCCACGACGCCCGTGGCGAAGGCCTGCGAGATCTCCGCGGCCTCGATCTTGGTCGGCACGGCACGCATGAGCTCCGCCAGCCGCGCGGTTGCCGCGTTGTAGGCGCGGAACTTCACGCCCTCCATGTCGGCGGCCTCGTCGACCTCCTTGTTCACATAAAGGCCCTGGGGCGGCCACGGCACGGCGTAGAGGAGCTTCAGGCCCTTGAGCTCCAGCACCTCCTCCAGGGCGGGCTTCGAGGCCTCGTAGAGCTTGCGGGCATCGTCGAAGCTCGTGGCGAGGAACGGGATCGAATCGATCTCGAAGATGGCGTCCTCGTTGCCGAGCGCGGAGATCAGCCGTTCGCCGATGGGCGCCTGGCCGGTGCGCACGGCACGGAAGATCTCGCCGCCCTTGAACAGCGAACCGCCGGGATGGGCCACGATCTCCAGCTCGCCGCCGGTCGCCTCGGTGACCTCCTCGGCGAATTGCGTGGCGTTCTCGGAATGATAGTTGGAGGCCGCATAGGCGAGCGGCATGTCCCAGGTTTCCGCCAAGGCCGGCGCGGCGGACACGGCCAGTCCCGCAGCCGCCAGCGCGCCGGCGAGCTGAACCTTAAAGCGAGTCATGATCGCCCCTCCCTCTTGTTGATCGCCCCGTGATTGTTCAGGCATGGGTCGAGCTTATCGGCCGTCCGCCCATGCGGCAAGCATGCCGGATCCGCCGCCGGAGGCCTTGTCCAGGCTCCGGGCGGCGGATCCGTCGGGGAGGGGGAGGGATGTGGCGCGCGAGAGGCTACTGGGCGACGCGGATCGGCCGGCCGTTCGCGGTCCAGTGAATGCCGCATTCGCTCTTGTCGAGGCCCGCCCAGCGGCCCGCGCGGGCATCCTCGTTGTCGGCGACGGGGCGGGTGCAGGGCATGCAGCCGATGGAGCGATAGCCGACGGCGGTCAGCGGATGGCCGGGCAGGCCATGGTGCTCCATGTAGCCGGCGATATCCTCCGCGCTCCAGTCGGCGAGCGGGTTGGCCTTGAGACGCCAGTCCGACGTCTCCAGCATGGGCAGCGCCGCGCGCTCGCCGCCATGCATGCGCTTGCGCCCGGTGATCCATGCGGTGAAGCCGCGCAGCGCGCGCTCCAGCGGCACCACCTTGCGGAAGTGGCAGCAGGCGTCGGGCGCGCTCTGCCAGAGCGTCCCGTCCGGGTCGAGGGCGGGCGTCTCGTGCGCCTCCGGCCCGATGGAGCGGACGTCGGCGAGGCCGAGCCGGGCGACAAGCCGGTCGCGGTAGAGGAGCGTCTCCGGGAACAGCTTGCCGGTATCGAGGAAGACCACCGGCGTCGACCGGTCGATCTCGGAGATCATGTGGAGCAGCACCGCCGATTCCGCCCCGAAGGAGGAGACGAGCGCGATGCGGCCCGGAAACACCTCCTGGATGAGCGGGGCGAGGAGGGCCGCGCCCGACAGCTCGCCATAGCGGCGGATCACGAGGTCGTAGCGGATCATGTGTTCGATCCTCCCGATGCGCAGGTGGACGGGGAGCGGTCGGCCGTCGCGGCGGCCAGCCGGCTGGCGCGCGCGCCGAACACCTCCGCCGGCGCGTAACCGTGGCCGGGCACATAGCCCGACTGATAGGTCAGCGACATGGAGGTCGCCGCCGCGATCACCTCGTCGAGCTCGAAACGGTCGTCGAGCGCGAAGGTTTCCACGCCGCACTGGCGCAGGAAGGCGACCTGATCGGGGACGATATGGCCGCGCGCGCGGATCTCGGCCTTGAAGCCGAGCTGCCGGCTGAGCTGGTGGGCCTGGGAGAAGGCGCGCCCGTCGCTGAATTTCGGCAGCTCCAGAACGATCAGGTCGAGCCGGTCGAGATAGGGCGCAAGCGCTGCCGCCTCCAGAGTGTTGGGCAGCACCACGCCGACCCGCCGCCCCTGGCGGACGAGGTCGTCGGCCTCGTGCTCGAGCCGGTCGAAGGAGACGAGGACGTCGCCCGTCTCCGGCACGGGCCCGTCCGCGTCGGCCTCGATCCAGCTGTCGGCGATGATCGCGCCATCCTTAACGAGCGGCATAGAGTGCCTCCTTGAACGGGGCCGCGCCGAGGCGGGAATAGGTGTCGAGGAAGGTCTCGCCATCGGCGCGTTCGGCGAGATAGGTCCCGACGATGGTCTCCACGGCGTCCGGCACCTCCTCTCCGGAGAAGCCCGGCCCGACGAGCGAACCGACCGCCGCGTCGTCGTCGCCGCGTCCGCCGAGCGTGATCTGGTAGAACTCCACGCCCTTCTTCTCCAGCCCCAGAATGCCGATATTGCCGATATGGTGGTGGCCGCAGGCATTGATGCAGCCGGAGATGTTGATCCTGAGCGGACCGATATCGTGCTGCTGCCTGAGATCCGCGAACCGCCGGCTCAGGGCCTGTGCGACAGGGATCGAGCGCGCGGTGGCCAGCGCGCAATAGTCGAGGCCGGGGCAGGAGACGATGTCGGTCGCCAGGTCGAGATTGGCAGCCGCCAGCCCGTGCTCCGCCAAGGCCTGCCAGAGCGCATGGAGATCGGCCTTCCTGACATCGGGCAGGACGAGGTTCTGGCGATGCGAGACGCGGATCTCGCCGAAGCTGTAGGTCTCGGCGAGATCGGCGACGGCACGCATCTGGTCGGCCGTTGCGTCGCCCGGAATGCCGCCTTCCGGCTTCAGCGAGATATTGGCGATGGCATAGCCCTCGACCTTGTGCTCGGCGACGTTGGAGCGCACCCACTGGGCGAAGGCCGGATCCTTCAGCCGCGCCTCCTCGAAGGAGGCCACGACCTTGGGCTGACTCTCATAGGCGGGCGGTGCGAAATAGGCGGCGATACGCTCCAGCTCGGCGGCCTCCACCTCGATGGGGCTCTTGTCGAGGCGGGCATATTCCTCCTCCACGCGGGCGCGGAACTCCTCGGCGCCGAGTTCGTGCACGAGGATCTTCACGCGCGCCTTGTACTTGTTGTCGCGCCGGCCAGCGAGATTGTAGACGCGCATGATCGCTTCCAGATAGCGCAGGAGCTCGCGCTCGGGCAGCCAGTCGCGCACCGTCACCGCAATCATCGGCGTGCGACCGAGACCGCCGCCGACCATGACTTCCCAGCCGGGCTCGCCCTCGTCGTTCAGATGGAGCCGCAGGCCGATATCGTGCGCCTTGGTCGCCGCGCGGTCGTGCGGCGCGCCGGTCACCGCGATCTTGAACTTGCGCGGCAGGAACGAGAACTCCGGATGGAGCGACGACCACTGCCGGATGAGCTCGGCGACGGGTCTGGGATCGGCGATCTCGTCGGCGGCGACCCCGGCCCAGGCGTCGGTCGTGACGTTGCGGATGCAGTTGCCGGACGTCTGGATGGCGTGCATCTCCACCTCCGCCAGCTCGTCCAGGATGTCCGGCACGTCCTTCAGGGCGGGCCAGTTGAACTGGATGTTCTGGCGCGTGGTGAAATGGCCGTAGCCCTTGTCGTAGACCTCAGCGATCCGGGCGAGCCGGCGCATCTGGTCGGCCGACAGCGTGCCGTAGGGCACCGCGACCCGCAGCATATAGGCATGGAGCTGGAGGTAGAGGCCGTTCATCAGCCGGAAGGGCTTGAATTCCTCCTCCGTCAGCGCGCCGGAGAGCCGCCGCTCCACCTGGTCGCGGAACTGGGAGACGCGCTCCTTCACGAAGCGATGGTCGAACTCGTCATAGCGGTACATGGGATCGGTCCTCCGTCACGGTGCGGTGGCCTGGAAGCCGCCGCCGGCACCCTCGGCCTGCTTGCCGAGATCGGTGCGCACGGTCGGCCCCAGCGTGCGGATGCGCTCGCGGATATGGCTCGGGCGCACCCGCCCGTCCACGCGCTCCACATCGATGAGATAGGCGTCGGTCACGAGGTTTCCGGCCTCCGCGGCATGCCCGCGCGCCTCCAGTGCGGAGGCGGCTTCGGCCTCCTGGGCGACGGCGGCGTCGTCGATCCTCGGACTCCAGTCGCCCGAGCGGGTGAGAAAGACCACCAGCCCGTCGTCGAGCCGGTTCGCAGTCAGGGCCTTGCCCTTTTCGGTCGTCATGGCAGCACCTTCAGCCAGGCGGCCTGGGCCGCGTCGGAATCTGTGGGAAAGGGCTCAGACAGGCGGGAGCCGTCGCGCGGGGCCTCCGGCCGGGTCGCCGCCTCCGGCGCACCGATGAGCAGGAGGGCGGGGCCCTCTATGCCGTAATCGCGAAGGCCGCTGGCCAGCGCGGCGAGATTGGTGTCGACGGAGAGTTCCTCCTCGAGCGTCCCGTTCTCCACGACGGTCACCGGCGTCGCTGCGTCCGCGCCCGCGGCCAGCAGGCTGCGGCCGACATGGCCCGCCGCGCGCACCCCCATATAGACGGCGAGCGTCGCGCCGGAGCGCACCAGGGCGCCCCAGTCATGCTCGGCGGTACCGTCCTCGCTCGCCCCGGTCAGGAGGGTGACGGCGCGGTGGCTGCCGCGCTGGGTCAGCGGCTGGCGCAGGGAGGCCGCGCAGCCGAGTGCGGCAGTGATGCCCGGCACCACCTCGACCGGGATGCCGTTGGCCTCCAATGCCGCCTGCTCCTCGCCGCCGCGCCCGAAGATATAGGGGTCGCCCCCCTTCAGCCGCACGACGAGCTTGCCGGCGAGCGCCTCGCGCACGAGCAGGCGGTTGATCTCCGACTGGCTGTGCGACGGCCCGCCCGGGCGCTTGCCGACGAGCACGCGCTCCGCGTCCCGGCGCGCATAGTCGAGAATGCCGGGGGAGACGAGGCGGTCATGGACGATGATGTCGGCCTCCTGAAGCAGGCGCTGGGCCTTCAGCGTCAGGAGTTCCGGATCGCCGGGTCCGGCGCCGACCAGCGCGACCCGCCCGAACCGGGCCTCCTGGCCCGCATCGTCCAGGTCGCGCTCGAGCGTGCGCTCGAAGGCGTCGTGGTCGCGGGTCAGGAAGGAATCGCGTGTGCGCCCGAAGAAGAAGGAGCGCCAGAACCGGCGGCGCGGCGCACCTTCTGGCAGGGTGGACGCGACGCGGTCGCGCAGGGCACGGCCCCGCGTCGCCAGCCCGCCGAGCGCGGGCGGCAGCATGGCCTCGATGCGCGACTTGAGGCCCTGGGCGAGCACGGGCGCGGCACCCTCGGTGCCGACGGCGACGACCAGCGGGTCGCGGTCGATCAGCGCCGGCATGAGCGCGCTGCACAGCTCGGGGCGGTCGACCACATTGGCGGGCACGTTGGCCGCGCGCGCGGCGTCGGCGAGCGCCTGGGCGCGGGCGCCGTCCTCGCCCGCCACGAACAGGACGTCGGCGAGCGCCACGTCCTCGGGCGTGGCATGGCGTTCCTGCCAGCGGATGCGGGCAGACGCAGCGAGATCGGCGAGCTCCGGCGTGAGGCGCGGGGCGAAGACCGTGACGGTCGCTTCGGTGCGCAGCAGCAGGCGAACCTTCTGGGCGGCCGCCTCGCCGCCGCCGGCCACGATCGCCGACCGGCCGGAGAAGTCGAGAAACAGGGGGAAATAGCGCATGGGAATGCCTCCCGGGGATTGGGCGCTCAAACCTGTTCGGCGAGCGTGAGCTCGAGCCCGTCGAGCGCTTCCGACCAGATGATCTGGCAGGACAGGCGCGATGTGTCGGACAGGATCGGCAGCTCGTCGAGCTTGTCTTCCTCGTCGTCGGTGGCCGGCGAGATGCGCGCCGCCCAGTCCGGCGAGACGTGGACATGACAGGTCGCGCATTCGCATGCGCCGCCGCACAGGCCCTCGATGTCGAGGCCGTGCTCGCGGATGATCTCCATCACCCGCCAGCCCTCGACGGCTTCCAGCTCGTGGGTGTTGCCCGAATGGTCCTTGACGCGGATGATGCCCATCGGTCCAAACTCCTGAAGAGGCGGCGTTAAACGGTCGTCCAAGGCGGTGCGAAACCGGATCGTTCGTTATGTCAAACGGCCGTATGGAGCGGAAAACGAGGCGGGACGCTCATGGGCGAGGCGCGATTTATGCTTGATGTACGCTCGCGAATGAGGGATATGTGACCTACGCTTCCCACTCCGGTCGTTCGTTATAACGAACAAGAGTTCTAAAAAAGGAACGGCATGATGTCAAGCCGTCGCCGGTCGCGGCCGGCTCACGAAAGCGAGAACGAGTTCACGCCGTCGCTGGGCAAGACGATCCAGCGTCTGCGCAAGGCCTATAATCTGTCGCTGGGCGAGCTGTCGGAGCAGTCCGGCGTGGCCAAGTCGATCATCTCGCAGATCGAGCGCAACGAGACCAACCCGACCATCGGCACGGTCTGGCGCCTGTCGCGCGCGCTCGACATCACGCTCGACGAGGTACTGAAGGTCGATTCCCGGCCGAACTTCCTGCAGCACCAGAACCGCGCGGGCGTGCCCGTGCTCACCAGCCAGGACGGGCTGTGCACGCTGACCATACTGGGCTCGCTGGAGATGGTGGAATTCCTCCAGTGGTACCATTTCGAGGCCAAGCCCGGCGGCGTTCTGGAATCCGAACCCCACCAGCCCGGCTCAGTGGAGCACCTGTCGATCCTCAAGGGCACGCTGGAGATCACGGTCGACGGCGAGACGAAGGTGGCGGAGGAGGGCGAGACGCTCCGCTATCGCGGCGACCGCCCACACAGAATCGCCAATATCGGCGACGCGGAGGCCGCCGCGACCATGGTCGACGTCCTGAAGGTGGTCACCGCGCTCGACGAGCGGCGCTGAGGCGGGCTACCCGCCGTCAGACGCCGTAATAGTCCCGGTACCACGTCACGAAGGCGGAGACGCCGTCCTCGATGCTGGTCGCGGGGCGGTGCCCGGTGGTGGCGACGAGGTCTTCCACATCCGCCCAGGTCTCCGCGACGTCGCCGGGCTGCATGTCGAGGAAGCGCTTGTCGGCCTCCCGGCCCAGCGCCTGCTCGAGAACCTCCACATAGCGCATCAGGTTTTCCGGCTGCGCATTGCCGATATTGAACAGCCGGTAAGGCCCGGTCGGGCTGGTCGCGGGATCGGGCGCCATGGCGTCCCAGTCGGGATCCGGCGCCGGGGCGTGGTCGATCAGCCGGACGATGTTCTCCACGATATCCCCGACATAGGTGAAATCGCGCTTCATGCGGCCGTGATTGTAGATCTCGATGGGCTCGCCGGCGAGGATCGCGCGGGCGAACTTGAAGAGCGCCATGTCGGGCCGCCCCCACGGGCCGTAGACGGTGAAGAAGCGCAAGCCCGTCACCGGAACGGCGAAGAGATGGGCGTAGGAATGCGCCATCGCCTCGTTGCCGCGCTTGGTCGCGGCATAGAGCGAGACCTGATGCGCCGTGCCGTCATGGACGGTGAAGGGCATGCGCCCGTTGAGCCCGTAGACGGAGGAGGTGGAGGCGTAGATCAGATGCTCCGGGCGGCGATGGCGGCAGGCCTCCAGCACCGACAGGAAGCCCGTGATGTTGCTCGACACATAGTCGAACGGCGCCTCCAGGCTGTAGCGCACGCCCGCCTGGGCGGCGAGATGGATCACGATATCGGGCTCGTGCTCGGCGAAGAGCGCGGCCATGCCCTCCGCGTCCTCCAGGTCGGCCCGGACCTCGGTGAACCCCTCATAGGGCGTCAGCCGGTCGAGCCGCGCCTCCTTCAGGCGCACGTCGTAATAGGCGTTGACATTGTCGAGCCCGATGACGCGCGCGCCATCCTGGAGAAGCCTGAGCGCCAGATGGTTGCCGATGAACCCCGCGGTTCCGGTAACCAGGACGGTGCGCTCCTTGATCGGTTTTGTCGGCATGGACGGTACCCGCGCGAAAACATGGCCTGAAAGTCGCTGTCGTCTATGTGAACCAGCCGCCGGGGGCCGTCAACCGCGGCGGGCGGGGCCTGTTGCCCCGGCGCGCAAGGTCTGCCCAAATGAGTGTCGCAAATGAGCATCGCTGTCGGCACCGGCGGAAAGGTGAGGGAATGGGGCAGGACGGGCAGGACAAGGCGCCGGCGGAGCTCGGCCAGATCGCGGCCGCGCTCGTCGGCTCGAAGGTCACGATCTTCGCCCAGGACCGGCGGCTGCGCTATCTCTGGGTCCACAATCCGCCCGAGGGCTTCGGGGCCGACCGCCTGATCGGCCGCAGCGACGGGGACGTGCTGCCCGAGGAGACCGTCCGGACGGTCGTGCCGGTCAAGCGCAAGGCCATCGCGCGCGGGCGGCGCCAGCACTGCACGGTCGCCATGACGCTGGCCGACGGCCACGAGCACTGGTTCGACCTGGCCGTCGAGCCCACACGCGGCGAGGACGGACGGGTGACGGGGATCACCTGCACCGCCATCGACATCACCGACCGCATGACCATGGAGCAGCGCATGAGCGTTCTCATGCGCGAGCTCGCGCACCGCTCCAAGAACCTGCTCGCGGTCATCCAGGGCATCGCCAACCAGACGGCGCGGACGAGCGGCTCCATCGCCCAGTTCAGCCAGCGCTTCAGCGGTCGGCTGAGCGCGCTCGCCCATGCGCAGGATCTTCTGACCGCCACGAACTGGCAGGGCGCCTCGCTCGACGCGATGGTGCGCTCGCAGCTCGGCCCCTATCTGGAGGCCTATGGAGACCGGATCGGGACGGCCGGCCGGCCCGTCATGCTGAAGCCCAATGCGGCGCAGTATCTGGGGCTTGCCATTCACGAGCTCGGCGCGAACGCGGCCAGGCACGGCGCGCTCTCGGTGCCGGGCGGCACGGTGTCGGTCTCCTGGCGCTTCACGCCGGCGCGCAAGGACGGGACAAGGCGGTTCGTCCTCCTGTGGCAGGAGCATGGCGGGCTGCCGCCGAAGCCGGCCGGGGACGGGCACGGCTTCGGCCGCGTGATGCTGCAGCGCATCGTGCCGCAGGCGCTCGGGGCCGAGGCCACGCTCCGCTTCGCCGGGGAGGGGCTCGTCTACCGCCTCGTCATCCCCGAGGGCGAGTTGGCACGGGCCACGGGGCGGTGAACGCCGCTTTTCGCGCACCGGCTCACGGCTGCTCGCCGTCATAGCCCTCGATGATCAGGATATCGGCGACGGAGGCCGCCTCCCGGAGCGCCTTGGCCTTCCGGTATTCCGGCGAGTAGTAGCACTCCACCGCGACGTCGTAGGAGGGGAACTCGATCACCACATTGCGCTCGCGCGAGGTTCCCTCGACCGCTTCGAACCGTCCGCCGCGCACCAGGAAGCGCGCGCCGTATTTCGAGAACGCCTCGGCATTGGCGGCGACATAGGCCTTGTAGGCTTCCGCGTCGGAAACGGTGACCCGTCCGATCCAGTATCCCTTCGCCATGGTTCGTATCTCCCTGTCAGTCCAGACAACGTCCGATCGGGCGGCACCGGCCCGTTCCCGCCATCACAGCCGCCACAGCACGCAGCGTTCGGGCCGCGCGGCGCGGTCGAGCCGGGCGTGGATGTCGGCCACGAAGACGGGGCCGGACGGGGCAAGGCAGCGTTCGACCAGCGGCCAGGGGTCGGCGCCGAACGCCTTGTGGGGCACGGCGAGCACGACCGCCTCGGCGGGGTCGAGCCTGTCCTCCGGCGTGTGCTCCAGCCCATAGACGCGGGCCAGCTCGTCCGGGTCGCACATCGGGTCGTGGATCTGGACGGAACAGCCGAACTGCTCGAGCTCGGCGACCAGATTGGCGACCTTGCTGTTGCGGATGTCGGCGATGTCCGGCTTGAAGGTCACCCCCAGCACGGTCACGCGCGGCGGCACGGCAATCGCGTTGGTGGCACAGCCGCGGATGAGCTGGCGTGCGACGAAGCCCGGCATGTCCTCGTTGAGCTTGCGCCCGGCGAGCACGATCTGCGCCTGATAGCCGGTCATCTGCGCCTTGTGGGTGAGATAATAGGGGTCGACGCCGATGCAGTGGCCGCCGACGAGGCCGGGCTTGAACTTGAGGAAGTTCCATTTCGTGCCGGCCGCCTCCAGAACGTCGTGCGTGTCGACGCCGAGGCGCTCGAAGATCACAGCGAGCTCGTTGACGAGCGCGATATTGAGGTCGCGCTGGGTGTTCTCGATCACCTTGGCGGCTTCCGCCACCTTGATCGACGGCGCCTTGTGGACGCCCGCCCGCACCACCGCGCCATAGAGGGCGGCCACCCGGTCGAGGGCGGCCCCGTCGCTGGCCGCGACCACCTTGGTGATGGCCTCGAAGGGGTGGGCCTCGTCGCCCGGATTGATGCGCTCCGGCGAGTAGGCGACGGCGAAATCGGTGCCGAGCGTCAGGCCCGAGCGCGCCTCGAGAATCGGCACGCACACCTCTTCCGTCGCGCCGGGATAGACCGTCGATTCATAGACCACCACCGCGCCGCGCCGGAGCACGTCGCCGACCGTCGCGGAGGCCCGCTCGAGCGCGGAGAGGTCGGGCACATTGGCCGCGTCGATGGGGGTCGGCACGGTGACGATGTGGATGTCGGCCGCCGCGATGTCGCGCGCCTCGCCCGTGAAACTCAGGCCGGGACATGCGAGAGCCGCCGCATCGACGCTGTTCGTGCGGTCCTCGCCGCGCGACAGGCCCGCGACGCGGCTTGAATCGCTGTCGAAGCCGATGACCGTAAAGCCTGCTCCAGCAAAGGAAACCGCGACCGGAAGCCCGACATAGCCGAGCCCGATGACCGAGAGCGTCTGATCCACCGAATTGCCCCTTCCGATTGGCCCGACCCATGGACGCGCCATCAAAGCCCGTGTGGGACACGGAATGCAACTGTTTGCCGAGCAGATGGGCTATTCGACGATGATGACCTGTCCGGTGATCGCGCCTTCGACGCTTTTCGCGTAGGCCCGTCCGACCTTTCCGGAGGACACCGGTTCATGGCCGGGGAACCACGCCCCGTATCGCGGCACGGACACATCCAAGAGGCCAGGGCTCACGACATTGACCCGCAATCCGCGCGGCATCTCGATGGCGGCGCCGACGACGAAACCGCCGAGCGCGCCGTTCGCGGTTGCAGCGCCTGTCCCCATTCTGATCGGATCGCGATCGAGAACACCGCTGGTCAGCGTGAAGGACCCCCCTTCGGTCACGGCGCCGAGGCCCGCGAGAACGAGATTGACCTGCCCCATGACCTTGTTCTCGAGGCCGAGCATGAAGGTGTCCCGCGTGTAGTCGGCGAGCGGGCCGAAATGTACCTCCCCGGCGGTGGAAACCACGGCATCGACTTGGCCGGTTCTGGCATACATGGCTTCGACGGATGTGCGGTCCGCCATGTCGACCCGCACCTCGCCGCTCGACCGGCCTGCCGTGACGATGTCGTGGCGTGCACCCAGCTCCTCGCAAACGGCTTTCCCGATATCGCCCTCGGCTCCGACGACTATGATCTTCATCCTGACCTCCTTCGGTTGCCTGCATGAGAGTCGCGAAAAACGGCCTGATTCGTAATCGACGTCCAAGACTGTAAACTCGCCCGGTGGGCTTGGCAGCCTCGCCGTATCCCCTGGCGACATCGCCGCGGCGATGCTATCAGGCTTTATGGACAAGGCGACGGGTTTCGATCTCGACCGCATTCGCGCGGACACGCCCGCGACGGCGGGGCTCATCCATCTCAACAATGCTGGCGCGGCCCTGCCGCCGGAACCTGTGACGCGCGTCATCTGCGACCATATCGCACTGGAGGCGGAGCTCGGCGGATACGAGGCGACCGACGCGGAGCGTGCGCGTATCGAGGCGGTCTACGATTCGCTCGCCCGGCTGGTGAACGCGGCCCGGCCGGAGATCGCGCTCGTGCCCCATGCGACGGCGGCCTGGCAGCTCGCCTTCTACGCGCTCGACTTCCGGGAGGGCGACCGCATCCTGACCGCGCGGGCCGAATATGCCGCCAACTATGTGGCCTATCTCCAGATGAGCCGGCGCACGGGCTGCGTGATTGAGACCATCCCCGACGACGAGGCGGGCGCCATCGACACGGACGCGCTGGAGCGCATGATCGACGGGCGCGTGAAGCTCGTCTCGGTCACCTGGCTGCCGACCAATGGCGGGCTCGTGAACCCGGCCGCCGAGATCGGCCGTATCGCGCGCGCCCACGGGGTGCCCTATCTCCTGGATGCGTGCCAGGCGGTCGGCCAGATGCCGGTGGATGTGGAGGCGCTGGGATGCGATTTCCTGAGCGCCACGGGCCGGAAATTCCTGCGGGGGCCGCGCGGCACGGGCTTCCTCTATGTGCGAAAGAGCTGGCTCGACCGGATCGAGCCGCCCATGCTCGATCACTATGGCGCGCCATGGGTCTCGTCCGATGCGTATGAGCTGCGGTCCGACGCGCGCCGCTTCGAGTGCTGGGAGAAGCCCTACGCCCTGACGCTCGGCCTCGGCGCGGCGGCGGACTATGCGCTGGCGCTCGGCCTGGAGACCATCCGCGACCGGGCCTGGCACCTTGCGGAGACCTTGCGCGCCGGGCTCGCCCGGATACCCGGCGTCACGGTGCGCGACCTCGGCCATGAGCGCTCCGCCATCGTCACATTCGACCATGACCGCGTGCCGGCCGGCGACATCAAGGCGGCGATGCGCGGGGCAGGGATCAATGTCAGCGTGTCCTCGCCCTCCAGCACGCTCCTGGACGCGACCGCCCGCGCCCTGCCGCCGGTGGTGCGGGTCTCGCCGCACTACTACAACAGCGAGGCCGAGATCGCGGCTGTCCTCGACAGGCTCGAAGAGATTGCTGGCCAGTGAGCGGTGGCGGTCGCGCGGAAGGCGGGCGCCTTTCCATGCCCGGATGTCTCGATCTCTGGACATGATGTTGCCTTGAACGCAACACATACGGTCCGCGATTCGACTATGGCACGCCCACCGATACGGATAGCCTGCCGCATTCGTCAAAATCATGACGGGCCGGCGCGACGGGGCGTGCCCAGGGTCCGGGGAGGCATGATATGGAAGCACTACGGAACACGGCGACGCTCTGGCGGCTGCATCTCGCCGTGCTCGTCATCACCATCGTTTCGGAACTGATCGGCATCCGCAAGATCCCGATCGGCATCGGCGCGATCCTTCTTCTGCCGCTGCTCTACGCCTTCGTCTTCGGGTTGCTGGTCAACCCGAATGTGGTGAAGGGGGCCCGCAAGCTGATCGGCGAGCGCGAGGTGAAGGCGGCGACCCCGCTCATCGTCATCGCGATCATGCCGTTCATCGCCAAGTTCGGCACGACCATCGGGCCCGCCATGGACAAGATCGTCGCCGCGGGGCCCGCGCTCCTGCTTCAGGAGCTCGGCAATCTCGGCACCATCGTGATCGCCTTTCCGATCGCGGTCTGGGTCTTGCGCATGGGCCGGGAAGCGATCGGGGCGACCTTCTCCATCGCGCGCGAGCCCAATATCGCCATCATCGCCGACCGCTATTCCCTGAAGAGCCCCGAGGGCGCGGGTGTCATGGGCGTCTATGTGGTGGGCACGCTGTTCGGCACCTTCGCCTTCGCCATCATGGCCTCGCTCTTCGCCTCCTTCGACGTGTTCGATCCGCGCGCGCTCGCCATGGCCTGCGGCGTCGGCAGCGGCTCGATGATGGCGGCCTGCTCCGGCGCGCTGGCCTCCGCCCTGCCGGAGATGAAGGACGAGATCCTCGCGCTCGCCGGCGCGAGCAACCTTCTGACCTATGCCACCGGCCTCTATGCGGCACTCTTCATCGCCCTGCCGGTGGTGGAGAAGCTCTACGGCCTGTGCCGGCCCGGTGACGCCGCCGGCGCCCCGACCTACGCGAAAGGGGAGTGACGCCCATGTCCACCGCAGTCGCTGAAACCTCCAGGCGTCCGCATATCGACCTTGGCCAGCATGCTGTCGTGCTGGTGGTCGTGTCCATCCTCTGCCTCGTTGCCAACACGGTCGGGGCGGGGCTTCCCGTTGGGGCCGGCCTCGTCGGCATCGTCGTGCTCTATGCCATCGTCATGGTCGGGCTGATGCTTGCCAAGTGGATGCCGTTCTACCTGCCGAGCGTGGCGTGGATCTCGCTTGTGGGCATCGTCGCGACGCTCAACGGCGTCCCCGGCTCGCAATGGGTCGTGGAGCAGGTCTCCAACGTCAACTTCCTCGTGCTCGCGACGCCGTGCCTGGCCTATGCGGGCCTCGCCATCGCGCGTGAGGAGATCGATATCGCCAAGACCTCGGGCTGGCGCATCTTCATCGTCGCGCTGTTCGTGCTGCTCGGCACCTATCTCGGCTCCGTGGTGATCGCGGATCTGATGCTCCAGTGGCAGGGCATCTGAGCGTGGCGGAAAACGGTTGAGGCCGGCGGGCGGCTCTGGAACCGGAGCCGCCCGTTTTGCGTTTGGTCAAGTGCAACAGCATCGCGGCTTGTTAGGGTCGCCTTCCATGGGGCGCCCGCAGGCCCGAAGCCTCACCCATTCGACACGCCCGTTTTCCAACCGATCTGAGAAAGGACACAAGAGCCATGTCGGGTAATATCGAGCTTACCGATCAGGCGAAGAAGGCCTGTGCCGACGCGCTGTTCAAGGCGCTTTCGGACACCTTCGTGCTCTATCTGAAGACACACAATTTCCACTGGAACGTGGTCGGCCCGCAGTTCGTGAGCCTGCACAAGCTGTTCGAGGACCAATATCAGGATCTCTGGAACACGCTGGACGAGATGGCGGAGCGCATCCGGGCACTCGGCCAGCCGGTGGACGGCACTGCGGAAAGCTTCAAGAAGGCCGCCGAGATCAAGCAAACCGATGCGCGCCCCGCCGCCAAGGACATGCTGAAGGAACTCGTTGCCGACAACGAGACGGCGGTGCGCACGATCCGCGCGGCTTTCTCCACCGTCGACGAGGCGGGCGACGAGGCGAGCGCCGATCTCCTGACGGACCGGTTGAGCTATCACGAGAAGCAGATCTGGATGATGAAGAGCCTGCTCGAGGCATAGCGCCATCCATCCCGGGCACTGTTGCGCGCTTTACGCCGGCACCCCGCGATGCGACCCTCCTCCCGAGACCGGATATCGAGGGAGGAGGCGAGCATGGCCGTCGGACTTCTCGTGAATATCGATGTGGACGATCTCGACCGGGCCACGGCCTTCTACTGTGACGCGTTCGGGCTCGACATCGGGCGCCGCTTCGGCGGCGAGGTCACCGAATTGACCGGCGCATCCTCGCCCATCTACCTTCTCTCCAAGCCGGCCGGCAGTGCGGCCACCTCAACGACCGGCCAGACGCGGGACTATGACCGCCACTGGACCCCGGTCCATCTCGATATCGTCGTTCCCGACATCGAAGCCGCCGTCGCCCGCGCCGAAACGGCCGGCGCGCGCATCGAATCCCCGGTCAAGACCAGCAGCTGGGGCCGGCTTGCCATGATCTCCGATCCCTTCGGACACGGCCTGTGCCTGATCGAATTCATCGGGCGGGGCTATGACGAGATCGCGGATTGAGGCGCCAATCGACGGGGAGGCGGAAATGGCAAGCACCCTTGACGGCGGTTGCGCCTGCGGCTCGGCCCGCCGATTGCGATCGTCAATGTGGGGACGCTGGAGACGCCGGAGCTCCTGACGCCCGGCGTTCACTGCTGGACGGCCAGCAGGCATCCCTGGATCGCGGTCCCCGACGGGGGTCCAGCCTATGCGGGCGACTACGATGTCGACCAAGTCTGGAGTGAGGAGGCGAAGGCGCGGATAGGTGCGGCACTCGACCAGGGGACTTGAAAGCCGTATCCGGGCGCTTTATCACAAGGGCTGGTTGCGGCTTTGCGTTCTTGCGTTGACGGCCTTGCCACAGGTTCTTTTTTCGCCGCCTCCGGGACAACCCTTCTCCCTCCCTCGCGGGGCCCCATGCGCTTCTACATCTTTCTCGCGCTCGCGCCCCTCTTCTGGGCCAGCAACTGGGTCGTCGGCCGCGGGCTGCACGAGATCGTGCCGCCGGTCGGGCTGAACTTCGCGCGCTGGACGGTGGCCTTCCTCGTCATTGCGCCGTGGGGTGTGCCGCGGGTCATCAGGGCATGGCCCGTGGTGAAACAGAACTGGAAGGTGCTTGGCGTGCTCGGCCTTCTGGGCGCCGGCCTGTTCCAGACCATGATCTATCTGGGGCTCAATTTCACCACGGTGATCAATGCCGTGGTCATCAACTCCACGCTCTCCTTCTTCATGCTGATCATCAGTTGGCTGATGCTGCGCGAACCCATGACGCGGCTGCAGCTCGTCGGCGTCCTCATCTCCTTTGTCGGCATACTGGTCATCGTGGGGAGGGGGGACCCGGCCTTTGTCCTCGACATGCATTTCGGGCTCGGCGATCTCCTCATCCTCTGCGCCATGCCGTTATGGGCGCTCTATTCGGTCATCCTGAAGCGCTGGCCGCCGAGCCTGCCGGCCTTCGAGACGCTGACGGTCATCTCCGGCATCGGCTTCCTCGTCATGTTGGTGCTCTATACGGGCGACGCGGTGCTCTTCGACCGTCACCTGCCGCTCGACGACGGGCGCATCTGGGCGGCCATCGCCTATGTCGGCATCGTTCCGACCATCGCGGCGTTCTTCTGCTGGAACGAGGGGATCCGCGGGCTCGGCCCCAATATGGCGAGCTTCCTCTATCCGCTCATGCCGGTTTACGGCATGGTGCTCGCCATCATCTTCCTCGGCGAGGCGCTTCATGCCTATCAGGTCACAGCCCTCGCGATCATCCTCGTCGGCGTCTATCTGTGCACCGCCTTCCAGCCGAAACGGGCAGGGGCCGCGCGCGCGCCCGCGCCGTCACGCAGCCGTCACTGACGCTGTGTAGCGATGTCTCCCGAAGACGGGGCGGGCTCCGAATCGGCCCCTCAAGCGGGAGAACGGCACGGTGTCCGGCACCACGATCCGGCGGGGCGAGACCCGCAACAGGCTGAAGGCGGCGGTTCACCGCCATCGCGCGGCGAGCGGCAACGGCGTTCTGGAACGCCTTTTTACCTTTGCCTTCAAGGGGCTCGTCTATCCCCAGATCTGGGAGGATCCGGAGATCGATCTGGAGGCTCTGGAGATCGGCCCGGACCACCATGTGGTCACCATCGCGTCGGGCGGCTGCAATGTGTTGAGCTATCTCACGGTCGATTCGGCGCGTGTCACCGCCGTCGACCTCAATCGCGCCCATGTCGCGCTCACGCGGCTGAAGCTCGCCGCGGCCCGCCATCTGCCGACCTACGAGACCTTCTACCGGTTCTTCGGCGAGGCCGACGAGCGCGCCAACATCGCCGTCTATGACCGGTTCCTCAAGGATCGCCTCGACCAAGAGACACGCGCCTACTGGGAGGCGCGCACCGTGACGGGGCGCCGGCGTATCACGCTGTTCGCCCGCGACCTCTACCGCCACGGGCTGCTCGGCAAGTTCATCGGGCTGGCGCATGCCACGGCGCGGCTTTATGGCATCGACCCGAAGCTGATCCTTCAGGCGCGCTCGCTGGACGAGCAGCGCAGCGTGTTCGAGACGCTCTATGCGCCGCTGTTCGACCGGCGGCTGGTGCGCTGGGCGACAGGGCGGCGCGTCGCGCTGTTCGGGCTCGGCATTCCGCCCCAGCAATACGAGGCGCTGGCCTCCGCCGGCGCCGGCGACATGACGCTGGTGCTGCGTGAGCGGCTGGAGCGGCTCGCCTGCGGCTTTCCGGTGTCGGAGAACTATTTCGCCTGGCAGGCCTTCGCGCGCGGCTATGCGCCGGACGCTTCAGGGCCCCTGCCGCCCTATCTCAGGCGCGAGCATTTCCGCCGGATCGCGGGCCGGGTGGAGCGCGTGCGCGTGCTCAACACCTCCTATACCGATTTCCTCGCCGAGCAGCCGGATGCCAGTGTCGACCGCTATGTGCTGCTCGACGCGCAGGACTGGATGACCGATCAGCAGCTCGATGCGCTGTGGACGGAGATCACCCGCACGGCGGCGCCCGGCGCGCGCGTCGTCTTCCGCACGGCCGCGGAGCCGAGCCTGCTGCCCGGGCGGGTGAGCGACGCCATCCTCGGGCGCTGGACCTATGAGGAGGAGCGCTCCCGTTCCCTCACGGCCCGCGACCGGGCCTCGATCTATGGAGGCGTCCATCTCTACAGGCTCGATGGATAACGGGGCCGAGCTCTCCGGCGGCGCGGTCGCCGGCCGGATGGACCGCATCTACCGCTATCAGCGGCATGTCTACGATGCGACGCGGAAATACTATCTCATCGGCCGCGACAGGCTGATCGACGACCTCGACCCCGCGCCCGGCGACCATGTGCTGGAGCTCGGCTGCGGCACGGGCCGCAATCTCGTGACGGCGGCCCTGCGCTATCCCCGGGCGCACTTCACCGGGGTCGACATCTCCACGGAGATGCTGAGGAGTGCGGAGCGCTCCGTGCGCGCCGCCGGGGTCGGGGCCCGTGTCCGGCTCGTCAGGGGCGATGCCGCCGCTGTCGGCGCCGACCGGATCGGGCCCGACGGGCGTTTCGGCCGGGTCTTCTTCTCCTATTCCCTCTCCATGATCCCCGACTGGCAGGGCGCGCTCGACCGCGGGCTCGCCGCGCTCGCCCCGGGAGGGCGGCTCCATATCGTGGATTTCGGCCAGCAGGAGCGGCTTCCCGTCCTGGCGGGCCGGGCCGTCTTCGCCTGGCTCGCCTATAACCACGTTACGCCCCGGGCGGGCCTGGAGAAGGTTCTGGCCGACCGCGCGGTGCGCCATGGCCTGCGCCTCGACTACCACCGTCTTGCGCGCGGCTATACCCATTATGCCGTCCTTCGCGGCCCCGAACAGCGCTCCTGAGTTCCATCATGCGGAAGACGGAGCGGGTCGGCCTTGCCGGCGCGCCAGGGCGCCACATATCAATCTGATAATTCCGTAGTGACCATTCCTGAAACTGAACGGGACACACCGACCATGGACGCCCAAGGCCCGACAGACTCCATTGCGCTCTATTACTGGCCGACGCCGAATGGCTGGAAGATCACCATCATGCTGGAGGAATGCGGGCTGCCCTACGAGGTCCGCTATGTGGATATCGGCAAGGGCGAACAGTTCGAGCCCGCTTTCCTGGAGATCTCGCCGAACAACCGCATGCCGGCCATCATCGATCCGGACGGGCCGGGCGGCGAGCCGGTCTCGGTATTCGAGTCCGGGGCGATCCTGCGATATCTGGGCGAGAAGACCGGACGGTTCTATCCCGCCGATCCGCGTGCCCGGATCGAGGCGGATCAGTGGCTCTTCTGGCAGATGGGCGGGCTCGGGCCCATGGCGGGGCAGGCCCATCATTTCCGCCAGTATGCGCGCGAGCAGATCCCCTATGCCATTGACCGCTATACGCGCGAGGTGACGCGCCTTTACGGCGTCATGGATCGCCGCCTCGCCGACCGGGACTATCTGGCGGGCGACTATTCCATCGCCGACATGGCGAGCTTTCCCTGGGTGAAGCCCTACAAGCGCCAGGGGCAGGATCTGGACGATTTCCCCAATCTGCGCCGGTGGTTCGACCGCGTCGCGGCCCGGCCCGCCGTGGAGCGTGCACTGAAGGTCGGCGAGGAGAAGAGGGGCGATCCCTCGCGCCTCAAGACCGACGACGAGGCTCACGCCATCCTGTTCGGCGGCCAACCGTCGAAGAACTAGGGCGTTACACTGTCCGTCATTGCCGGTTGTGTCCCGGCAATGACGGACAGAACGGGAAGCGGTCCCGACGCATCTCGCGCCGAATGGCGATTCGGCCATGGCGCATGACGGGAGATGGGGGCCACCGCCCGCAGTTCGACGACGTCACGAGGCTGCGGGGCTCACTCACGAACAATTACGCCGTCCTGGCGGTTCGGGCCGGACGGCGATTGCGGTCTTGCGATAATCAGGCGGTGCGCGGTGGACTTGGCCCCCGCCGGGCTTGTGACCCTACCAGTGCGTGTAGACGTCGCTCGGCGGGTTGAAGTCGTGATTCTGGAAGTTGTCGAGCTGCTGCAGGAAGATGCGCTTGTCCTGCTTGTCGCGCCAGATTTCGGTCTCGCGCACATCGGCGCCGGCGTCCACCCGGTCCTGGGGACTGTTCAGCGGCGGCAGCCGGTCGTCGCCAGGCGCATAGGTGAAGCCCTTGGGGATGAACTGCTCTGTCGCCTGAACGGCCGCGGGCAGCACCGCAGCCACGGCCAGCGCGGAAAGAGCAAGCATCGGGACGGTCCCGAACTTCAGGGTCATGGGCTTCTCCTTACGCCTCTGTACTGCAGTGGCCCGAATGAAACGAAGGGACATCCCAAACACCCCTTCCGGCCACAATTCGTACCCATTCATATAGTGATTTGTCCAGCCATTGTCTCAAGAAAACGTTGCCGTCTCCACAATAGCCGCATTTCGCGCAGAAGGCGAGGGCGATCCGTCGACCTATCCGGATGGGCGAGTTGGCGGCATCGCGCCGATGCGACCCTGGCAGGCCCCGTTCGCACGGTCTCGTGGAAATGCAGGAAGGCCCCCGGCCTGACCGACACCGCAGCGGTCGCCCGAACCCTGGAGCGCAATTCGTGAACCCACGTTCGCTCATGCCCTCCAGTGCCCTGTATTGCCGCGCTTTCGAACCGGAATGCGGTGTTCACCTTTCCGCAAAAAAGCACTCTAGATGCCTTCCTCGCGCAACCGGCGCAGAATCTCCTGATTTATCATCTGCGCGTGCTCGAGATAGGCGGCGTGATCCGGCGGACTGTAAGCATAGGTGACGATAATATTGAGAGAATCCGCGTCGATCTCGTTGAAGAAGACACGCGGTGGCTCTTCGGGATGGTTGATCGCCTCGTTCGGATGGCGTTGCGATGGCTCCGGCTTGTCGTGCGATGAGGCCTGCCCACCGGCTTTCACCCTGCCGGTATCGGGAACGGACAGGATTTCGCGCAGGATCGCAACGGCGCGCTCGATCTTCTCCAGAGATGTATCGCGAGGCAGCGGAAGGTTGATCGTGCGCTTGATCGAGGGCCGCATGTCGACATTCTCGATGTCCATCTCGGCGACGTTTTCGTTGGGGATGCTGACAAGATGGCCCGACAGCAGGCGAAGGCGCGTCGAGCGCATTCCGATATCCTCGACAGTGCCTTCATAGCCCCGCAGCTTGATCCGCTGGCCGACCTCGAACGGCCTGTCCAGCAGCAGCATCAGGCTGCCGAAAACATTCTTCAGCGTGTTCTGCGCGGCGAGCGCAACCGCAAGGCCGGTGACGCCGGCGCTGGCGACGATCGTGGCCAGCGAGAACCCCATGAGGCGCATGCCCTGCAGGAGGAGGGCGACGATCGCGACAATGCTGACGACGCGGATGCCAAGGGCAATGAGATGAACGTCGGAACGTCGTTGCTCGGCATAATCGGTGGCCGCGACCAGATCGATCATCACCGTTCCGAGCGAGAAGATGAAGATGACGGCCGCCAGGAGCGCCATGCCATAGATGACGTAGACCGCACTCTGGAACACCAGGCCGGTGACGAAGATCTTGTCGCCGATCACATCATACAGCGCGTAGCTCAGGACCGCCGCGGCAAGCGGCACGAGAAGGCGTATCGAATTCCGGATGAGAGGCGTGGCGTTCCGCGTCAGACGGTTGAGGGTACCCGACAGAAGCCAGATCGCGAGAATTGCCAGGAGAAAGAGGGCAATCATCGCGAGCCATTGCCAGAGAGTTTGGCCGAGGACATCCTTGTGCAGCCACCCCGGCAATCCATCCGTCCACGCCTGGAGCGTTGGATTGGGCGTCAGAAACGAGGCTTCGTAAAAACCCTCGGCCGCCGTGGTGCGATAGGGAAATGACCGGAGCTTCCAGAACAGGTCCTCGACGCTTTCGAGCGTCTCCTCGCTGAACAGATACTTTCCCTGGTTCGGCCCCTCATCGATCCGTACGATTTCCAGAGGGCTGTCCTCGATCTTCCAGGCCGGCGCATAGCCCTGGCCGATTGCTTCGAGCATCTCTTCGCGACCGGGAATGTCCTCAAGCGGCGGCAGGCCGATCCGGTCGATGATCTCGCGCAGATAGACGGCGTCGTTCACGGCGACATCCTGGCGCAGCGAAGGCGCGACAGTCCTGAGATCGAAGAACCACTGCATCTGGTCGTAGAGATGCTGCAGTTCCGCCGTATCCTCCCGCGTGTATGTGTCCTGTCGCAGCAGGTCGTAATAGCGCTGGGTCAGCTTGAGAAAGCTGACGATCGTGTCCCGGGGACTGTTCGTGTTGGCGGGCTCGAGCAACTCCTCCAGGGGCTGGGCGCCCTCTTCGTCAGGTTCCGCGAGCTCATCGAGAATGGCTTCGATGCCGTTTGTGGTCTCGGACGGAAAGAGGGAATTGCCCGCACTTTCCTCGACCGATGCGGGTCCACCGTCCTGCGCCGCCGCCTCCGCGCCGAGAGCGGTGACCCAGACCGTTATGATAAGGCACAGAATTCGAAGCAAATTGTTCATTTTCCGGCTCGGGTCGCCCTGTGTCTCGTGGCATTGTTGATGCAAATCCAGTGTCCAAATGTCCTAGATTCGAAGTCTTCAGTAAACAGCGATCCGGAACATCTATCGGTTTTCAACGATCATCCGACACAGGGGAAAGAGCGCGCCTGGCAAGGTGGCCCTTTTGCAGTCATTGACAGCAAATTATCTGAATATGACCGTCGGTTTGGAGGTGTCCTCTTGATCGGGGGGGAGGGGGCGCCGTTCCGCATCGACGACCTCGACGGTCGGATGCTTCGCTGCCGGCCGAGACGCTGGCCGGCGATGGCGCCCGGCGCATGGGCCTTGTGCCCTTGCGATCACTCTTCTGGATCGTGTGGTCCCGAAGGCCCCGGCGGCGACGGCAGCGCCTGCGCCTTCGGGTCGAGTGGCCGATGGCGTGAACAACGTTGGAATATATCTGCACGGATTCTGCACATATTCCTGTCCTGTTCTTCATATGTATTGCCGATTGCTGCGGTATGGCTTTTTTCCCGATTCCGCCCAAGAGGGCTTGAAAGCCGGTCTTATCTCCGGCATACACGCCGACGGAGAGGTGGCCGAGTGGTCGAAGGCGCTCCCCTGCTAAGGGAGTAGGCGGCAAAACCGCCTCGAGGGTTCGAATCCCTTCCTCTCCGCCATTCCCGCTAGGCTATCCCACTGAAATCGTTGAGAAAATAAAGATGCGCTAGCGCTGGCTGAATTTCTGTGCAACAGATTGTTCATCAATTTGTACAGCAAATCGGCCGGACATGCATCGTTATCAGAAACCGTGGCGCGGGGCGTGGTATTACGTCCGAAGGGTGCCCACTGCCTTCGCCCATCTCGACAAGCGCAACCCTGTGCGGGTCTCTGCCAACATCGCCGTGGCCGACGATCCGGAGGGGTGGCGCGCCGCCCGGGTGATCGACCGGCTCGACAAGGAGACGGAGGCCTATTGGCGCGGGCTTCTGGAGGGGCAGGCGGTCGAGGCGCAGAGGCGCTACGATGCCGCGCGGACGCGGGCGAGGGCGCTGGGCTTCGACTATATGCCGGCCATGGAGCTCGCGGCCAAGCCGATCGGCGACCTGCTCGACCGGGCGGAGGTGCTCCGGCCCCGGGACGCGGCGGGGAGCGGGCCGGAGATCGCCGCTGTGCTGGGCGGCGAGGACCGGCCGGACTTCCGGCTTTCGACGCTGTTCGGCGAGTATGAGCGCCTGTCGCGCGCCTCTCTGAAGGAGAAGTCGGAGGACCAGCTGCGCAAGTGGCGCAACCCGAAGAAGCGGGCCGTCGCGAACCTCATGACCGTGATCGGCGACAAGCGGCTCTCGGAGATCACGCGCAACGACGCGCTGGACTTCCAGGCCTGGTGGCAGGACCGGATCGTGGGGGAGGGGCGCGAGATCGAGACGGCGAACAAGGATATCGGCCATATCAACCGCATGCTGCGCACGCTGGAGCGCTGGCACCGGCTGGGCCTGCCGCCGGTCTTCTCCGAGCTGCGCATCGAGGGCGGGCGCGTCGCCCAGCGCCAGGCCTACGATGCCGGCTATGTCCGCGACAGGCTGTTCGCGCCCGGTGCGCTCGACGGGCTGAACGAGGAGGCGCGGGCGGTGATCTGGCTGGTCGCGGAGACGGGCCTGCGGCTGTCGGAAGCCTGCAACCTGACGGTCGACACGATCCACCTGGACGAGCCGGTCCCCTATGTGGCTGTGCGTCCGGACGGGCGGCAGATGAAGACGGACCAGTCGGCCCGCGAGATCCCGCTGCTCGGCGGCGCGCTCGCCGCGGCGAAGCGTTTCCCCGAAGGCTTTCCCCGATATCGCCACAGGGCCGACGCGCTCTCCGCGCTGGTGAACAAGTATCTCGACACTGCGGGGCTCAGGCCGTCGAAGCAGCACACACTTTACAGCCTGCGGCATACCTTCGAGGATCGGCTGACGGCCGTCGGCGCGCCGGAGAAGGTGATGGCGGCGCTGATGGGGCACAAGTACATTCGGCCGAAGTACGGGGCGGGGCCGAGCTTGGCGCTCAAGGCGCAGTGGATAGGGAAAATCGCGTTTCCAACATAAAACGCGATTAATGGAGCAGCCGGTGCCGCACCACAGTCTATCAAGTTTCTGTAATGTTGATGGCAGGGCGCGAACGCGCCCCGCGAATTACCTAGGCGGCCAAGCGCATTATCTTCCGACGAGCTCGGTACGCCCGGGTTTTCAACGTGTTTTCGTTCGCGCCAGTAGCTTTGGCTAGTTCGCTGTAACTGCGCCCCAGGGCGAGATTCACTAAGAGTCCGAAGTCACGGGATTCACTGATCTGGGCGCACTTAACCAACGTGAGCCGGCTTTCTGCGGGACCGTTGGCTGCGATCTCATGAACAAGATCGTGGCGTCCAGCATGAATGATGGCGCGACGGCGTCGCTCCTTTCCTATTCGGTTGATAACAAGATTCTTGGTCTGCCGAGCAGTGCAGGCCTCCCCTTTCGCAATTTTCTCCAAGAGGTCGGCCATAGCTGTTTCAATTCCAGCGGCTTTGTATACGTCAGTCGTGCGATCGAGCATCGCCTGAAGGCGGGCATACTCCGCCCATGGATCTTCATCCATGATCTTCTCCTTATCTCTGTGCGGGCGGCTGTCGCCACGCTAAGGATCGTATCTGAGCGGTGCCTCGATCTCCCTGAGCCCCCGATCGCGGTCGCTATGCCCGATGCAGGCGCTATCGCCAGGCGGGATCAAACCCACTCATAAGTAATATAGCCCAGCTCGGGCCAAGGTTGCAGGAAAAATGCCGGGCGCTCCAAGAGGCGCACCCGGCATCGGCCTCAGATGGCCGTCAGCTGCGTCTTCAGGGCCTGCGACCACTCGCGACGCAGATCCTCGAACAGCTTGGCGCGCTCGGAGTTCTCTCCGTCGAGACTCATGAGGCTCTGGGCACGACCTAGGCTAAAGAGAAGCATCTGGAGCGCCACGAGAATCTCAGATGCATCGGAATCAGCCTCTTGTTCGTCGCCATTTGCTCCACCGTCTTCGGTCGAAAGGGAGACCTGCGCGATCGGATCATACAGCTTCGAGAAGAACGGGTGCGCCGTGTTGATTGTCAGGATGATTTTCCCGAACTGGAAATCAACGTGATAGAACGGCCAGTAGTCGTCATGCCTGAACGTCGTTATGAACTTCGATCGATTGATACGTTCATACGCTTCCTCATCGGTCTCGTCCTCGCGCTTCAACGACACGGCTAGACCTCGAAGATTCTGCTCCAGCGCAGCAGTCTCTTCTGGAGTCGATGGTGCAGGGCTAGGCAGGGGCTTTGCCTGCAGAGCATCGGCATCGCCCGCACGACGCTCCGCGTCTCCAAGTTTGCCTCCGGAGGCGCGGGCTTTCCTCTCCTTTCGGAACTGGGCAGTGCGGGTGCGCACTCTGACCACTTCCTCTCGGATATGCTCCTTGATTCGGTCGAGGGCATATTTCTTTGGGCGCACGCCCTGCTTATTCATTGCGACGCCAAAAGCTTCATCCAGCTCACCGACAAAGTCGATCTGAATGCGAAGCCAGTCGTTGTCCCCATGGCCCGCGCCGGCGAGTTCCCGGACCGCGCCACAAAAGACCTCTCGATCATTCCGCATGAACGATACGGTGTGACCGTCAAACACATGAAGGTCGTTCTTGAGCGTTTTTCGAGGCAGATCGTACCAGGCTTCAATTGGCAGCATATAGAGGCGCACCGCGACAGGAGCCGTCTCTTCGCTGTTCTCCGAGATGGGCACCTGAATGTCGGTCCACGACTTGATGAGTTTGCTACGCGTCTCCTTAAGGCCCTCCACATTCACATGACGCGCATTGAGGTCCCAATATGCGGGGTCGAATGGCTCGACGCGACGGTTGTTGACGAACAAGCGCAGCCCTTTGCTCAGCTGAACGCGATAAATGCGGGCCATCTCCCGAATTGCATCTTCAGCCAGCGTTTGAGATTTCTTATAGGTCAGTCGATCGCAGTCTGGGATGAACACGATCGTTCCAGACCTGCCCATCTGATCAAGCAGATCGTCTTCGCTGTCTGCGATAAGGTCTTGATGAGCGTGGGACCGAGGGTAAACCATCGGTTTTGTCAGAACACGGGCTATGTGAGACGGTAGCGCATCAAGAAGCTGGGGCTCGGGCAACTCGAGCAAGTTCGCCATTTTCGAGCTAATCTCTTTGACGTCGAGCGTCATTGTGTAGATCGCGCCGGGTTCCGTCCAAGAGTAGACCTCAACGGCCGGCGCCATGCTGAGCGCCGCTGTCTTCATTCCAACCCCAAAGCGCCCAATGCCATCGCGGTTGTCAAAGTACATTGAGCCGCCGAACGACATGGCAACTTGCAGGACGTGGGGCTCCATTCCACGTCCATTGTCGTAGACAGCTGCGTCAATGTTATAGTCGCCACGCTGACCGGTTTGGTTGAAGTAAACGCGGATTTCAGTCGCATTCGCTTGGATGGCGTTATCGACGTGTTCGCAGAGCGCAGAGGTCGTGGTGTTGTAGCCAACGTCACGCAGCGAGTTAATGAACGTCTGGCCCAAGAAGAGCGGAACCCGGGTACTTTCTTTGAGCACCCTGCCAAGGACAGACTTTCCTCCCCGAGGAGCGTGCTTTCCCCACTGCGGCTCAAACTGCGCTTCAACTTCGTCGTCAATCTCGTGGATGAGATCAGTCATCTTTTCGGTCTCCTGTTTGTTGTGGCAAGCGCTGTGCCTACCAAGGTGATGAGGCGATGACCGCCTACACCCATTAGGTAGCCCGGAAGCCGAATTGGTTTCATCAGTACCAGCAAATCGAGCGCGTTCGATCTGCGGAAACCACCATTATCTACTCCTTGTGACGAGGATTTTGGATCGAGGCGAACGGCGGCTATGGGTCAAGCTTTCCGGTGCCCACCCGTCGCGGAAGCCCGATCTCCAGCGCCTTGGCGATGACCTCCATCTCCGTCTCGTCGATGGCCCGCCCCAGCCGCTGCGGCCAGTCCGCGCCGAACTCGGTTCGCAAGCTTCCGATGGCGTGCCAGTCGAAGCGGAGGACATAGCGCTCGCCGTCGAGCGCGATCTCCTCCTCGCCCCTGTACGCGTTCGCACCCATCACGGCACGTCCACGAAGGTCGGCTCGCCCGTGATGGTGATTGTCGGCGTCACCGTGTTCGTGTCGTCCATGGGCGTCTCGTGCTCGATATTCGTGACGTAGCCCATGAAGTCCCACGCCTTGTCGCCCGCCGGCGAGACGACGCGGTAATGGCCGACGTCGTTGGAGTTGAAATCGTCGAGCAGCGCCTGATAGGCCGCCTCCGCCGGCTCCAGGAGCAGCGTCGGCGCGATCTCCCCGCCGTCCCGCATGGCCGGTATCTTCTCGCGATAGCGGTTCGGGCTCTCCGTGTGCGTCACGTCCGCCGTCTTCCATCGTTCAGAGGTCTTCATAGCGTAGGGCCAGGACAGCTCATAACCGCTACTGGAGCACGCCATCCTCCGCCCAATATAGTTTGCCGTGGTGAATCATTGACTATATCTGGTAGAATCTGCCCAATGGGCGCCACCGGCAGGGGGGCAGGCCATTGGCAGATGAGCGCTTTCACATCGCAGAGTGGTACGGACATCCATTCCACAAAATGGAAGAGACCGACCGCATTCGCCTTGCTCAGCACAAAGTTGGAGGCTCAGCGATGAGCAAGGCGGAGATTGAGCGCCTTGCCAGCTTGGAAGAGAAGGCCAAGCTCGGACCGCTCACTCTCCGTGAATCCAATCGCCTCGAGGTCCTGCGCGGCAAGCTGGAGAAGCAGCGGGCAGAGGAGCTTCCCTGTCCGTTTAGGACAGACAGCCCATATCCCACGTGCACCAAAAAGGGCGGTGTCTGCTCAATCCGGATCTACCGCGAAGAACATGGGAAGGCAAAGCCGATAGGCGGCGGCAAAGGACGGCTGCGTGCGCTCTGCCCATGGCGTTTCCATCAGGACGGAACTGCTTTCAACGCTGTCGGGGAGAGGCTTCTTGGCGATCCGAAGCCAATCCGCGTCGGCGAGGTCGGCTTTCTCGAATCCACAGGCACCTTGGATAGTAAGGCAGGCGAGGACGTGGGCCGCATCGATATGATCCTCGTCAAATCAAACGGGGCGCCCGGTGCGCCAATAGAGTGGGCCGCGGTCGAGATACAGGCGGTTTACTTCTCCGGCAGGGAAATGAGCACTGAGTTCCGGCATCTCCTCAAAACGCAGGGGAAACTCTCGATGGCCCGCGAGCAGCGCCGGCCAGACTACCGGAGCAGCGGTGTCAAGCGGCTTATGCCGCAGCTCCAGACCAAGGTGCCAACGCTCCGCCGCTGGGGCAAGAAGATGGCTGTGATCGTCGACGTGCCATTCTTTCAGTCCATGGGAAAGATGGATTCCGTTGATGACGTGTCGAACGCCGACATTGTGTGGTTCCTTGTCGACTTTGTCGAGGATCCGGCGGGCGGCCCCTACAAATTGGAAGTGGTAAAGGAATTCTACACCACGCTTGAGAGTGCAACACTTGGCCTTACCGGCGGCATCCCCGTATCTCAAGGCGTGTTTGAAAACCGGATCGAAGCGAAGATAGGCGCTTTACCGTTGCTCGGTTTACCCTTTGTTGGTAAAACGAGTACAAAATGAGAACAAACCCAATGGGCGGACATCGGGCAGACATCATGGAACATACGGCGATAGACCTCTTCTGCGGCGCCGGCGGCCTCTCAGCTGGCCTTGAGATGGCAGGGTTCACAGTGCTGGCCGGCAACGACATTTTCGAGGCTGCTGGAGAGACGTTTGCCCGGACCCACCCCCGGGCCAAGTTCATTCCCGGGCCAATTGAAGAGCTATCGGTTGAGCGGCTGATGGAAGCCACAGGGCTCAAGCGCGGCGAGCTTACCGTCCTGGCGGGAGGCCCGCCATGCCAGGCCTATTCCGTCTATAACCACCAGCGCGGAATGCATGACGCGCGCGCCACATTGTTCCGTGAGTATCTCCGGATAGTAGATGGCCTCCGCCCCGAGTGGATCGTGATGGAAAATGTCACTGGCATCTACTCGATCGGTGACGGAGAGGCTGTACGCGTCATCAAGGCGGAATTGGGCGCCCTCGGCTACGATGTCGAGGAAGCTGTATTGCGCGCAGAAGACTTCGGCGTGCCGCAGGAACGGCGCCGGGTCGTCTTCATCGGCAACCGGATTGGCGCCCCCATCTCCCATCCCGAGCCGACACACGGCCCGGGCCGGCCCGAACCATTCACGACAATCAAGGACGCCATTGGCGATCTTCCGCCGCTTGAGAACGGAGAAGATCCGGGGCGCATACCTTACAGGAACACCAATCCGGCCCCTTACCAGCGGCAGATGCGCGGTAATGCAGTCGCCGTTGCGAACCACGCTGCGCCGAAGCTCGGCCAAGTTAACATTGAACGCCTTGCGCATATTCCGCCAGGCGGCAGCTGGCGCGACATTCCCTTTGAGATGCTGCCTGCCGGCATGAAGCGGGCGAAGCGTTCTGATCACACCAAACGCTACGGGCGGATGACTTGGGATGGCCTGTCTTGCACCGTCCTCACCAAGTGCGACATCCACTGGGGTGCCTACATTCATCCCGAGCAGAACCGCGCGATCTCGGTGCGCGAAGCGGCCCGCCTTCAAACCTTCCCTGATTGGTTCGAATTTTCGGGCTCCCGCACCGAGCAGTACGTCCAGGTCGGCAATGCCGTGCCGCCGCTTCTCGGCAAGGCAATCGGTGAACACCTGATGCAGATCATCAACAGCCGGGGCAAGGCTGCAGCCTAAGACAGTGGCAGACCGCGTAAGCAGGCAACAGCGCAGCGAGAATATGCGGCGCATACGCAGCCGCGGCATGAAGCCTGAAATGGCCGTGCGGCGGATGGTCCACGCGATGGGCTACCGGTACCGCCTGCACCGCCGGGATTTGCCCGGCAAGCCAGATCTGGTCTTCGGCCCGCGGCGTGCAGTCATCTTCGTCCACGGCTGCTTCTGGCACCAGCACAACTGCCGCGACGGCCGCCAGCCTAAGTCCAACACCGGTTATTGGGGCGAGAAACTCCGCCGGAATGTTGAACGAGATGCGCAGGTACGGGTCGCCCTAGAGGCAGATGGATGGCGCGTTCTCGTAATCTGGGAGTGCGAAACGCGTGACCCAGAGGCGTTGAAGGGCCGGTTGGAGGATTTCCTGAGTAACGGGTAGGTACGGAGCCTCAGAGAAGCAATATATCTATTCAGCCGAGCACGGCCATCTTCTGTACTGCTTCCGGTTCTTCTCCTATTGAATCATATCCAAATTGGCATCAGCCTCCGCAATCGATCTGATGCTGAGGGCGGGCAGAGCCGGCTCGCGGGGGCTGTTTTCGATCTAAAGCAGGAGATTGTTCGCACACGACGAATTGCCTCCTCACCAACGAGCCGCCATCATCGAGTATCTTTATTTGACCGGTGGGGGCTCCATGCCAGAGATTATCAGTTTCGAAGATGCGATTAAGAAAACCGACGGTGAGGATCGCGCGCTGCTCATCGGCAACGGGTTTTCCGCGCAGTATTTTGCCTATGACAGCCTGCTTTCCGAGTCCGGGCTGAAGAAAGGCACGCCGCTGCGCAATCTTTTCGAGGCGTTGGAAACGGCGGATTTCGAGGCGGTCATCCGCGCTCTCGAAGGGGCCGTAATCGTCGAGCAGGCCTATGGAAATGAAGAGCACTCTAAGGAGCTCGAGGTGCATGCCCAAGAGGTGCGAGAGGCCTTGGTTCGGGCAGTAAACAATACCCACCCTACGCACCGCAAGGACCTCACCTTCCAGTATGAGAGCAGTGCAAAGTTCCTCAGCAATTTCGGCACCGTCTTCTCGTTAAACTATGATCTGCTCCTTTATTGGGTGAACCTCGAGAGGGGGGAGCTCAGGGACGGCTTTGGCTTAGGCACTCAGGAAGGGCACTTTATTGGCCCCTTCGTCGAGAACGCTTATTGCGAACTGTTCAATTTGCATGGCGGTCTCCACCTCTTCGATAACGACTCTGGCGAGATCATGAAGGCGATAGACTCTGGCGCGGGAGTGATCACCACCATCACTGACACGATCGCAAATAGGCGGCGTCTACCGGTCTACGTCGCGGAGGGCACCTCCGCGCAGAAGATGAAAAAGATCAACTCGATCGCCTATCTTCGCCATTGCTATGACATGCTGAGGAGCAGCGCCGCGTCGATCTTCATCTATGGTCATAGTGCAGATGAGAGCGACGCCCACATCTATCGTGCGATCTTCGAATCCGAGGCAAAGCACGTCTATTTCGGCGTCTACAAGCCAAACAAGGAGAAGCTAAAAATCCTCGATGGACTCCTAGCAAAGTATCAGAAGAGCTCCGGTACAGATAAGATCTATAGTTTCTACGACAGCGAAAGCGCCAGCGTCTGGGATGCCTAGACACGCTTTAGGACTTCACCAGTTGGTCGCTTTATACTCAAGTATTATGGCCTAAAACGACTGAAATTGGCGTAAAGAGCTACTTAGCGCGTTCACGCTGGACTTCCGACTTCCCCCTGTCGCGCAAGCACCCCGGCGTGTGGTCTGCGGAGCGCATCATGGATCTGTCGCCGCCGGTGCACGCGGCGACAGCGGCGCTCAACGGGGCCGTGCTGCGGTGTTTCACGGGCATGGATTCGATGTCGGATGAGGCGGCGGAGAACTCCCCGGAAAACCCTTTCATCGCCCGGCTGATGACCCTGTTGAGGCAGGGCTCAGGCTCGCAGGAGAGATCGGGCTGACGTCGGGCGGCTTCTGGGGAATGACGCCATATGAGCTCGGTTGCTTTGCAGACGGTGTGGCGGAGTCCGAGCGCACGAGATATCGTCTCGCCCTGTTCCAGTCCTGGCACGGCGAGGCCCTCCACAGACAAAAGCGGCTGAAATCGCTGAGCTCCGTGTTGCGCCCGTTCAGACGAAAAAGTCGGCGCCAGATGTCGCCGGACGAGGTCTGGGCGGCGATGGATATGGGATTTCGCAAGATGGGGGGTCAGGTGCAGACACCCTCGTAGACGATGGTGGCCATCTGCTCGGTTCGGGATGTGATCTCGTAGCCATTGGGGCAGGCCTGTTCGCGTCCGAGCCATTGGCTGAGCATCATCATGCGCTGCGGCTCTTCCTGATCCGCAGGAATCAGGCCGGTGAAGGCGGCCGACTGGATGGCCCAACGAAAGGTTTGCGAGCCGTCCGGGTTCTGTCCGATTACGCCATGTCCGCGAGCGGCGTTTGGGTCGAGTGCGGCGCAGGATGCCATGAGCAGCATGGCAAAGGTCGCAGCGAAAATTCTGGAATAGGTCGTCATCGATTGCCCCCCCCAAGGATGTATTTCGGGCGGGATCCTAGCACACTCCGAGGTTATCAAACATGGCTTCGCCTATCGGTGCGCTGCGCGTGGCGCTTTCGGCGTCATCGGCACAGTTCGAAAAGGATATGGGACGCGCGCGGAAGTCGGTGCGCAAGTCCAGCCGGTCCATGAGCCAGGCGCTTCGCGATACGCGGCGCCAGGGCGAGGAGCTGGTCGCAACGATCTTCTCTCTGCGCGGTGCGGCAGCGGTAGCCGCCGGGCTCGGGGGCTCTTCGCGCTGACGCGGGCCGCCGTACAAGCCGGTGATGAGATCGGCAAGACGGCGTCCAAGCTCGGCATCTCGGCGGAGGCGCTGCAGGAGTATCGCTATGCGGCGCAACTGGCTGGCGTTGCGTCGAACACGTTTGACATGGCGCTCCAGCGCTTTACGCGGCGTGTGGCGGAGGCTGCGCAGGGTACGGGCGAGGCGAAGGACGCGCTCAAGACGCTCGGCATCACGCTGCGCGACGAAAGCGGAAATATCCGGGCGACTGAGGATCTCCTGAACGACGTCGCAAACGCCTTTATGGCGGTGGAAGATCCTGCGCAGCGGCTGCGGCTGGCGTTCAAGCTGTTCGACAGCGAAGGCGTCGCCATGGAGGGGGACGCGCGGGCGGAGTATCGCCTGAACCTCGACGCGGGCGACGCGCCGGCGCGGATCGGCGCTGCGTATATCGGCAAGCTGCTCTCCATGGAGCGGGGCCTGCGCGTGCCCGGCGACTACACGCCGCTGCGCTACGGGCCGCGCGTGGACATCGCCTTTCCAGCATCTCCGCCGGCGCGGGCGCGCTGGCGGCGAAGGTGGCGACGGTGCTCGGCATGCTGCCGAAGTGAGGGCGGTCAGACCTTCGCCTTCTTGAGCACCTCGTTGATTCGCGTTTGCCAGCCGGGTCCGGTCGCCTTGAACTTCTCGATCACGTCGGGATCCAGGCGGATCGAGATCTGTTGCCGGGGCTTCTCGACCGGCGGTCGGCCGCGCTTGCGCCTCATATTCTCGGCGAGTTCGGGAAGCGCCTCGGCAAAAGGCTTGGCCCGCTTGAAATCCTCCTCGGTCCATTCCGGGTTGTCGGGATCGCTCGCGATCTGTTTCTGGACCTGCGCCTCTTCCTCGTCGGTGAGAGGGTGGAGACGCTTCTTAGCGGTGTTGGTCATAGAGCCTCCGTTCCTTGTTGCTTGCGGGACGCATGGAGATCACCGATATGGCCTCGCTGCCCAGAGGGGCAAAGATGACAGAGATGAGCCTGCCGCCAAAGGGGCCGATTGCCTTGTAGCGCGGCGAGCGGGCCGGCGCGACGAGCGCACCCTCGAAAAAGTCGAGATCGAGATCGGCGAAGTCGAGGCCGTGTTTCTCGACATTCAGGCGGCGTTTGGGCTCGTCGTAGGTGATCGTCATGTGAATTAATGTATCACGTTTAACCCGGACGACAAGAATAAAAGTTATACAAAAAATAGATATCCGACCACGACAGCCGCCGCCGTTCCGGGGCGGCTTTTTCTATGGAGACCGATCCATGATCGACCGCAAGACGTTCTTCGCCTCTGTGCGCCGCGCGCCCTTTGGGGGGCGGCTCTCGACGGGGCAGGTGGACGGCATGAACCGCATTCTCGACCATTGGGGGGCGTCCGGCCTGGCCGATCTCCGGTGGCTCGCCTACATGCTGGCGACCGTGTTCCACGAGACGGCCGCCACGATGCAGCCGGTCCGCGAATATGGCAGCGAGAAGTATCTGCGCTCCAAGCCCTATTATCCATGGGTCGGGGAGGGGCTGGTTCAGGTGACGTGGGAGGACAATCACCGCAAGTTCGGTGCGACCGCGCCGGGGCAGCTCTCGAAGTGGCCGAAGGCGCTTGAGGTCCTGTTCCGGGGCATGCGCCGCGGCATGTTCACAGGTCGCGGCCTGCCCGACTATTTCAACGCGACGACCGACGATCCGATCAATGCCCGGCGGATCGTCAACGGGACCGACCGGGCGGCGCTGATCGCGGGCTATCACGAGCAGTTCCTCGCCGCGCTGGAAGCCGCCGACACGGCGACGCCCCTGCCGGAGGATGTGGCGGAGGGCGACGCCGAGCCCGACGACGTGCCGCCGGCGAAGTCGAAGAGCCTGTGGACGATCCTGACGTCGTTTGTGACGGGCTCGGGCGGGCTGGCTTTCCTCGGGGCGATCAACAATCCGTGGGCTCTCGGGGCGATGGCGCTGCTCGTCGCGGCCGCCGGCGTCGGCGCGTGGCTCGTGCTGTCGGGGCGTGTGGAGATCCTGCGGAGGCCGGGGTGATGTGGGGTGCCATCATCAAGGGTGTGCTCGGCTGGATCACCGGCGACCTGACGGGCGCGCTGGAGCGGGCGTACAGGGCCAAGCTGGAGGCGTCGACGGACGAGAAGCGGCTGGCGGCGGATCAGCGGATCCGGCTGATCGAGGCGCGCCAGGAGATCGCCGTGCAGGAGGCGCGCGACCGGTGGTCTGCCACGCGGATCGGGCGGCTCCTGGTGGTCGTGCCCTTCGGCCTGTGGTGGGCGGCGATCTATCTGGTGCAGATCGTCAATCCGTGGCTGGGGCTGGAGCTCTCGGTGGTCGACGTGCCGCCGCATATCCACGACATGGCGCTCGTGCTGGTGCCGGCGATCCTGATCGCGGATGCGGGCTCGGTGGCGGTGCGGGCGATGCGGCGGGGATAGCGAGAACGGAAAAGGCCACCGGTTGCCCGATGGCCTTTCGTCTGCCGAAGCGTCCGGTGGCGCCAGCCGCTCAGAACAGGTAGTTCACGCCCACGCGGAACGTGTGGGTCTTGAGCTTGGCGTGGCCGTTAGGCTCGAATTCTCCGCCTCCGAAGCTGAAGTCGAAATTCTCCTTGCCGAAGTCGGCATAGAGATATTCCGCCTTCAGGCTGATATTGTCGGTTACCGCGTGTTCCACGCCGCCGCCGACAGTCCAGCCCAGATAGGAGTTCTTGTCCTTGTCGCTGGGACCGCCGAGATCCAGCTTGATCTCGAGATCCGTAAAGGCGATGCCGCCTGTCGCATAGAACAGTGTGCGGTCCCATGCCCAGCCGAGCCGCCCACGGATCGTGGCCATCCAGTCGATCTGCGCTTCCATGCGGGCAAAGCCAGGATAGATCGTGTCGTCGACATCGCCGAGGCTGAGGTCGCCCTCGATGCCGAGCACGATGCTGTCGAACTGGAAGTTATAGCCCGCCTGGATACCGCCCATGATCCCGTTCGGGTCCATGGAATCACCCACGATGTCGAATTCGCTGAGATTGTCGTCGATATCGCCATCGACCGCACCGACATGGAGGCCGGCATAGGGCCCGGTCCAGGACCAGACCGGGGCTGGCGGAGGCGGCGGCGGAACATACAGGTCGGCGGCCTGGGCATTTGCCGCTGCGAACATCCCAATCGCCGCTGCGGCGGCGCCCGTCAGAAGCAGTTTCCTCATGTGACTTCCCCTCGGTCCTCTCTCGATCTTCAGGGTGATACAGTATGCTTTCAGGCTGAAATAGAAACTATCCTGGTGCGAAAAACGAACCATATGGACCAAGAAAGTCAGTGTGCGTGGCAATCTTGTCACGGGGGCCGTCGAGCCTGATCTCCGATGAGGGGGCGGCGACGGTGCGGGCAATGCGATCCGACGCCAGATCGCTTTCGGCCAGGAGCCGAGCGGCCCCGACGGGGCGTGACCGGATTCGCCGGCTGCACGGTCCCCATGGTTGTCCGCGCTCCAGCGTGTCGATCGAGGTGAAAACGAAAGGCCACCGATTGCCCGGTGGCCTCTCTCCTGTTCCAGACAACCGGGGGCGGTATTCGCCTAGAACAGGTAGTTCACGCCCACGCGGAAGGTATGGGTCTTCAGTTTCACATCGCCATCGACCTCGGGGGGGCCTATCTGGCCGTCGCCGCCGCCGAAGAAGCTGTACTTCTCCTTGCCGAAGTCGGTGTAGAGATATTCTGCCTTCAGGCTGATATTGTCGGTGAAGGCGTGCTCGACGCCGCCGCCGACGGTCCAGCCGAAATAGGAGTTGGTGTCCTTGTCGCTGGTGACACCTCCCGCGATGTCCATCTTCAGCTCAAGGTCGGTGAAGGCCATACCGCCGGTCACATAGAACAGGGTGCGATCCATCGCCCAGCCAAGACGGCCGCGGATCGTCGCCATCCAGTCCATCTGGGCTTCCATCCGGTCTGCGGAGGTGAGCACGGAGGGATAGATCGTGTCGTCGACATCCCCGAGGCTCACATCGCCCTCGAGGCCCAGCACGATGCTGTCGAACTGAAAATTGTAGCCCGCCTGGATGCCGCCCATGATCCCGTTCGGGTCCATGGAGTCGGCATTGGTGGAGGGGGCGGCAGAAAGGCTCAGATTGCCGCCGGTGGGGCGCGTCGGGGGGGCCGAGATACCGGTACCGAGATTGTCGTCGATGTCCCCGTCTATCACGCCGGCATGAACACCGACATAGGGGCCGGCCCAGGACCAGACGGGAGCCGGCGGAGGCGGTGCCGGAACATACAGGTCTGCAGCCTGCGCGCCGGCGGTCACGAACGCCCCCACCGTCGCGGCGGCTGCACTTGTCAACAGTAGCTTCTTCATGGGATCCCCGTGTGCTGCCCCTCTCTTTACACGGTCGGATAGTACCGATCTTGTTCGAAAAACGAAGTGCCGGAGGGAAAATCTTCCTGTCTGTGGCAATTGTGCGACAGAGCCTGACCCTGCCTGCGACGAGGGGCTGGAACGATCCGGACCTATAGGTCTAACCGGCCTTGTTCGAATCCTAAATTGTACAATAATTTGTCCAATTATTTGTCCAACATTTTTGAATGCGATTCTATATTTTTCAGAAGGTTATGAGAATTTGTTAAAGTGATGAGCGGACTTCCTGTCCGCCATTCCTGTTGCGATCATGGACGGACGCCTATCGTGGCGCGGAAATTGTCGCGTTTTCAAAGGGCTTTGCCTCCACTTATCCGAACTGCTGAGACTGCGCGCCAGGCCGTTCCGGGCTCTGAACGACGGACCGGGTTTGTTCGGGCGAACCTCGCCATTTCGGTCCGGTCTGGTGTCTCCTCGTCTTTCCGATGATCCGGGTTACGGCCCCGCTATAACTTCGGGACTTGTTCTCGTCGCCTTCGAGGCAAGCAGAGCCGCAACAGGCGAGAGAGGCCGCCGGCGGGAGTACTGGCCGAATTGCGCGCAGTGCTGTCGGTGGTTGGGTTGTACAGGCGTCGGAAGGCGCTGATGACAAGGAGGTTTCCCGCCCGTAGCCTGGGCGACGATGTCGAACGGGCCCTGGACGGATGAAGAGAACGATCTGATCGTCGCGGATTACTTCGCGATGCTGGCCGACGATATCGTCGGGCGGTCCTACAGCAAGGCCGAGCATCGTCGGGCGCTCTTGCTGGCGTTGAACAACCGGTCCGAGGGATCGGTCGAGTTCAAGCATCAGAACATCAGCGCGGTGCTGAAGGGGCTCGGTGAAGACTGGATCCCCGGCTACAAGCCAGCATTCAACTTCCAGATGGCGCTGGTCGATGCAGTGATGCGTTGGCTGGCGCTCAATCCTGCCTGGCTGGGACGCCACCCAGGCCCGCGATCCGCCTCGGGCCTGCGCGAGGCGGCGCCGATCTGGATCGGACCGCCGCCGACGCTGTCGAACCAGCCGCCGCCCCAGGAAGTGGAGCAGATGCTTCACATCGCGCACAAGTTCGACGTGGCCGGCCGGGACGCGCACAACCGCGCCCTTGGCCGCGCCGGCGAGGAGCGCGTGCTGGCGCACGAGCGTGCGGCGCTGCGCACGGCGGGCCGCGATGACCTGGCGCGCAAGGTCCGCTGGGTGTCGGAGGAGGACGGCGATGGCGCCGGCTATGACATTGCCAGCTTTGCGCCGGATGGCAGGTCGCGCCTGATCGAGGTGAAGACGACGAACGGCTGGGAGCGCACGCCCTTCCACATCACCCGCAACGAGCTGGCGGTTGCCGAGGAACGGCGTTCGGAATGGTGCTTGTTCCGGCTCTGGAATTTCTCGCGCGAGCCCAAGGCGTTCGAACTGCACCCGCCGCTCGATACGCATGTCTCGCTGACCGCCACAACCTTTCAGGCCAGCTTTCATTGAGCGCCAGCCAAACACACGCCAGGGCTGGTCGTCCCGCGACAGCAAGGCAACAAAGCAGGGATGGTGGAGGCTGATCGCGCGGGGGCGGACGATCGGCCGCTCAGGAACGTCCGGTGCCCTCGTCCAAACCCTTGCTGAGAAGCGGGGTGGCGATTGTCGGCAAGCAGAAATGCGATAACGGGTTCGCCCCGCTTTCGAACCGGAAAAGTGGTCTCCACTTTTCCTGGAGGCGCTCTAGAATTCGCTGTCGCGGGTACGCACCATGGGGGAACGATTGGAACGAGATCCGAGCCTGCCGCCAGCATACGTTCCCACGTCCGCCCATCTCTCCGGACTGCTGGACCGTGCTTGCGGCGCACGGGTCACCGTTGGTTGGCTGATGGAGCAACTGGGAGAGCGTTCCTTTGGCCTGACACTGTTCCTGTTTGCGCTGCTCGCCTTTATTCCCGGCGTATCGACGGTGTCTGGCCTGCTGATCGCATGGCCTGCGGTTCAGATGGTGCTCGGCCACGATGCCGCTGCAGTGCCGGGGGTCGTGGCGCGGCGGGAAATCCGCGTGGACAGGCTGGCCCGGGCGATCCGCTTCGCTACGCCCAGGCTCGAACGGGTCGAGCGCCTGATCCGTCCGCGCTGGCCCACTCACTTCCAGTCCACCAAGCGGCTTACCGGGTTTGTGATGCTGTTGCTCGGGGTGACCATGGTCTCGCCGGTTCCCTTTGGCCACTTGCTGCCCGCCTTCGCCGTCATGCTGCTGGCGCTCGCCTATCTCGAGAAGGATGGCGCCGCACTGATGGTCGCCCTCGTTGTCGCGCTTGTATCGCTCGGGGTCACGACGGCCACTGTGTGGGGTACGATAGAGACCATCGACTGGCTCGATCCGGCAGTCCATCGCCCGTGAGGCGAGGCTCGCGCTATCGTGGCATCGGCGACCGGACGCGAACGGTCGCCGGAGGGGAGCGTCCTGTGGAGCCGCGCCACGTCCGGCGTACTCTTGCTGAGCATCGGGATACGTCCTCGGCCGATGCGACGGAGCCGAGCGAAAGAAAAGGCCACCGGTTGCCCGATGGCCTCTCTCCTGTTCCGGACAACCGGGGGCGGTTGTTTGCCTAGAACAGGTAATTCACGCCCACGCGGAAGGTGTGGGTGTCGAGATCGACCTTGCCCCTGATGTCGGGAGAGCGTGGGCTGGAGAACTTGAAGTCCTCCTTGCCGAAATCGGCATAGAGATACTCCGCCTTGAGGCTGATGTGGTCGGTGACGGCATGCTCCACGCCGCCGCCGATGGTCCAGCCGAACATGGACTGGCTGTCCTTGTCCTTGAAGTTGGTGAAGCCGTCCTCGACCTTGAGCTCGAGATCGGTGAAGGCCATGCCGCCTGTCACGTAGAAAAGCGTGCGGTCCATGGCCCAGCCGAGGCGCGCGCGGATGGTGGCCATCCAGTCGATCTGGGACTCGATCCGGCCGGCCGGGCTGAACAGAAAGGGATAGATCGTGTCGTCGACGTCGCCAAGGCTGACATCGCCCTCCACGCCCAGCACGATGCTGTCGAACTGGAAGTTATAGCCCGCCTGGATGCCGCCCATGATCCCGTTCGGATCCATGGAGTCGGCGTTGATCGAGGCGGAATCGACCTCGACCACAGGCTCAGGCTGCTTGCCCTCGAAGAACGTGTCGAAATTGTCGTCGATATCCCCGTCGAGCGCACCGACATGGAGGCCGGCATAGGGGCCGGCCCAGGACCAGACCGGCTCTGGCGGCGGCGGTGCGGGAACATAGAGGTCGGCGGCCTGTGCGTGCGTCGCCGCGAAGGTCCCCATCGCCATCGCGGCGACGCTCGTCAGAAGGAGCTTCCTCATGGGATTTCCCTTTGGCTGTGTCCCCAAAATTGCTCGTTTGTACAGTAGCGATCCTGGGTGAACTGAAAAATATCCCGTTGAGAGAAACGGACCATATAAACTGTGAAAATCCGCATTCGTGATAATTGCGCCACATGGGGGCGGGGGCGCCCGATGGCCGATGCCGAGGCGGAAACCAGCGATGTCAGGGGCCGGTCCGTTCTGCCGCCGTGACGGGGGAGAACGCTATGGCGCCGTCACCACCAGCGCTGCGCACGGTCCGGCCCCTTTGCGGCAATAGCTGTGGGGAATGGAGGAGTCGAAATAGGCGGAATCGCCCTGGTGGAGATGGGCCGTCTCGTCTGCGACAGTGACCTCCAGCGTCCCGTCGATCACATAGATGAACTCCGCGCTGCCGTGCTCGTGGGGCTGCGACGGTGCGGAGACCTCCGGGAACACCGCATAGTACGCCTCGATCTTCCGGTCGGCGACAGGATAGTCGAGGCTCTCGAAAAGATAGGCGGGCGTTGCATCGTCCGGCGGCGAGGGCAGGCGCACGCGTTCGTCGGCGCGAACCACCGTCACGAGCGGACGGGTCGAGCCCTGCGCGAAGAAGTGGTCGAGCCCCACGCCGAACACCATCGCGATGCGCAAGAGGGTCGGCAGTGTGGGGAAGAGCTGCCCGCGCTCGATCTTGGAGAGCATGGCCGTGGACAATCCCGTATGGCTGCCGAGCTGGACGAGGCTCAGCTTCTTGCCCAGGCGCAATGCGCGCACGCGGGGGCCGATCCGATAGCGCTCCAACTCCTCCGTCAGTGTCTCCGAAAGCATGGCCAGCCTCGATCCGTTTTCGCGTCGCTCTCCGATTCGCCAGAATATTATCATGACAGGAAAAAACAATATCTCTTCACGAAAATATTACTGGTGAGAGAAATATTTTGCGTTAAATGAAAATTCACGGGCGGTATGGAGCCGCCGGTTGCAAACAGGAGGAAGAGCCATGACAGCACCATTTTCCCGCAGGGCGGCGATGCTCGCCGCAGCCGCCGGTCTGGCGTTCGGTATCGCCAGTACGGCCATCGCCTCGGACAAGGACATCGTCGATACGGCGGTCGGGGCCGGGCAGTTCACCACCCTGGCCACAGCGCTCGAGGCGGCCGGTCTCGTGGGCACCCTCAAGGGGCCGGGGCCGTTCACCGTCTTCGCGCCGACCGATGAGGCCTTCGCGAAACTTCCCGAAGGTACGGTCGATACGCTGCTTGAGCCCGCCAACAAGGACAAGCTCGTGGCCGTGCTGACCTACCATGTGGTGTCCGGCAGGGTCATGGCCGAGGACGTCGTGAAGATGGACGAGGCGAAGACCGTCAACGGGGCAATGATCGCCATCGAAGCCGGCTCCGGTGCAGTGATGGTGAACGACGCCCGTGTGACGGCAACCGATATCGGGGCCTCGAACGGTGTCATCCACGTCATCGACAAGGTGATCCTGCCGCCTGAGAAGTGACGCGACCATTCGTGCCGCCGCCGGCGCCCGGACTGCCGTCAGTCGGACGGTCCGGCCGGCCGGCGGCGACCGCAATAGCAACCCATGGAGGATTGCCATGAGAATCCTGACCATCGTCACGCTTGCCCTTGTTATTGTGGGCGGGCTGAACTGGGGGCTCGTCGGCCTGTTCGGCGTCGACCTCGTCGCTACGCTGTTCGGGACGGACTCGCTCCTGACACGCGTTGTTTATGGCCTTGTCGGCCTCTCCGCGGTCTGGCAGCTCGTCCCGTTCGCACAGTCGCTGGGAACGGCAGATACACTGGCGGCTCACCGCTAGGGAGCGCGGGGAGGGCGGCCCGCCGGGTCGGCCCTCCCTTTCCGGTCCAAGCGAAGAGCGCTCCGGCCGGGAGCCGGACCGAATCGGAAGGATTACCGATGACGCCGATTTGGATCGAGGTGAACGACCGTATGCAGCAGGGCTACCGCTATGCCCTGACCGCACCTGTCGGGCGCGATTTTCACGAGCGCTTCGCGCCCGATCTCGCACCGGCGGAGATGCTGGCGCTCGGCGTGTTCGGCGGCAAGTACATGACCGATTGCCGCGACGAGTTTCCAGGCGCGTGGTTCGAGACGGCAAAGCTGTCCGACCGGCACGATTCGCGCCTCAACTTCTTCGGCGTCGATGCCAGCCAGCCGCTGCGCGTGTGGCGGGAGAAGGGCTGGATCCACAGGCACGATCCGCGCGGCTGGTTCCAATGGTATTGCCGCTACTACATGGGCCGGCGCATGGCAGGAGAGGATTTGCGCCAGATCGGGCGGTGGAAGGCCATGGCGCGCCATGTGGCGCAGCTTCGCCGCCATTGCGAGCCCGGCGACTGGTGCTGCAGGCCGCGCCAGCGCCAGGCGCTTCTCCAATGGGCCTATGACAGCCGTGTCCTTTAGGAGGCCGTGGGCGGGTGCTTTGCCGATGCCGGACGCAGCCGCAGCCTGCCCGCGTCGACAAAGTTTGAACTTTGCTCGGAAAACGCTTAAGTAGAGTGCATTCGGAATTTTGCACTGCCTTGTCGTGCTGGCTTTCGAGCCTCTCCCCAAGACACCGTGGAATTCGAATATGAGGCTCGACGATACCCGTCGTGCGGCACGCGTTGCGTGTCTGAAATGGAGGCCAGCATGGCCACAGGAACTGTGAAATTCTACAATATCAACCGCGGCTTCGGCTTCATCCAGCCCAGTGATGGCGGAGCGGACGTGTTCGTTCACGCGACCGCCGTGGAGCAGGCCGGCATGTCGGCCCTCAGGGAGGGCCAGACGGTCAGCTACGAAGTCAAGGTCGACTCACGCAGCGGCAAGTCCGCCGCCACGGATCTCCAGGACGGCTGACCGTCCGGATCGTCCGTCGGACCGACACAGCGAGGCCGGGCAGCAATGCCCGGCCAGGAAAGGAGACATCGTTTGCAAGTTATCGTTCGCGACAACAATGTTGACCAGGCGCTCCGGGCGCTGAAGAAGAAACTGCAGCGCGAGGGCCTCTTCCGCGAGATGAAGCGCCGGCGCGCCTATGAAAAGCCGTCGGAGAAGAAGGCGCGCGAGAAGAACGAGGCCATCAGGCGTGCCCGCAAGCTCGCCCGCAAGGCCGCCCAGCGCGAGGGGCTCCTGCCAAGGGCCCGCAAGCATGCCAAGGCCGGCGGCCGCCGCTAGAGTGCACGCGTGAACACCCGTTCACTCGTGCCCTGCGGCTCCTTGATTTGCTGCGCTTTCGAACTGTAAGAATGTATCCGCTTTTCCCGAAAGCGGTGTGAGACAACGTGCGTCCAATCGGGCGCACGCAAACTGCCCCAACCGATCGATCCATGCGGGAGCCGCCCATCCTCGGCTGGTCCCGGATCCCCGGACAATGGCCGCGCGTCCAGGGGCGTCGGCCCGATCACTCGGCCAGCCGCGCCGCGCTCCATGATGCCGGCCGGCCCGCGGGGCGGGCCGTCAGGTCGTCGCTGCCGGTGAGCCGGAACAGGCGCCGGCGTCCGAATCCCTTGATCTCCAGAAGTCCGAGCTCGTCGCTCCTGTAGATGGGCGGCAGCAGGGCCTGCATGGTCTCGCTCATCACGATCTCCATGGGCTCCGCGATGGCTTCCAGCCGGGCGGCCAGGTTCATGGCCGGCCCGAAGATGTCGTAGACATATTTCTGAACCCCCACGATCGAGCCGACCACCGGGCCCGTGGCAAGCCCCATGCGGCAGCGCCATCGGTGCTGGTGGCTCTCGTTGCGCCGCTCCAGGAAGTGGCGGATGCGCAGCGCCACGCCGGCAATGTTGGCGGCGTGGTCGGCGGTCTCCTCTGGAATGCCCGACACCGCGATATAGGCGTCGCCGATGGTTTTCAGGCGCTCGCAGCCGAACTGCTCCACGATGCGGTCGAAGGCGGTGAAGATGTCGTTGAGCTCGGCGATGAGCGCGGAGGGGTCCTCCGTCACGGCCATCTCGGTGAAGCCCACGAAGTCGAGCATGAGGATCGAGGCGCTGTCATAGCGCCGAGGTGTGGTCACGCCGAACTGGCGCCATTCCTCGTAGACCGTCTTGGGCATGATGTTGAGGAGGACCCGCTCCACGCGCTCCTTCTCCTTGCGCAGCTCCCGGTTCTGCTTCTCCACCATCTGCGAATAGGACTGGATCATGTATTCCAGCTCGCGCAGCTTGGAGACGTTCTGGCACTCCACCAGGAGGACGGGCTGGCCGTTGCGGTCGTGGGATGTGATCTCGACGGCGAGGCTCGCACGCTTGCGGCCGATCTTTGCCTCGGTCTCCAGCGTGAACGGGCGGCCTGCCGCCATGCGGGCCGCGAGCCGGTCGCGGTCGAGTGCGGGAAGGATCTCGCCGAGCGACGGCGGGGCGCCGTCGGCGATGCCGAACCAGTCCCGCATGCGCCGGTTGGCGACCAGAACGCGGAGGGTCTCGGGGTCGGCCACCGCGAGCCCGACGCCGACCGACTGCAGGAGCAGCCTGTTGAATTGCTCCAGATCCATGGTCCTCGGGTCCCTGATCGTCCGGTCCGCTCAGGCGGTCACGATGAGCGGCCTTGAGCGCTCGATCTCGCCCATCACCGCGGCGATGTCGCCCTCGGCCATGTCGAAATCCTCGAATGTCTCGCGCAGGAGCATCGTCATCTCGTCGAAGGCCTCGTGCGTGATGGCGAGCCGTGCATGCACGTGTCTCAGCGTCTCGTCGCCATAGCTCGCCGGCCCGCCCATGAGCGAAGCCACGAACTTGGTCTGGTGATCGACGAGGACACGCATGTCCGTTGTCTCGAAATAGGGGGCCAGGATCTCCGAATCGCCGACCCGGTCGTAGAAGCTCATGACGATCCGGCTCACCTTGGCGAAGCCGCCGCAGCGCTCGAAGATGGTCGCGGACGAACCCGGATTGAGGGGATGTGACATGGCGGCGCCTTCTCCTATTGCGACGGTGTGCCCGGCGCGGGGGCGAGCAGGGTGCGCACGTCGTTCAGCACGAGACGCGGGTCGAGGAAGTCCGCGCTGTAGATATTGCGGATCATGCCGTCCCGGTCGATGAGGAACACACGCAGGAGATGGCTGAACGGGCCGGTGGCATCCTCGCCGCCGGGCTTGCGCGCGACCGGCTGGTCATAGGCCTTGAGCACCGGTGCGATCGCATCCGTGCTCCGCGCGGTCAGGAACGTCCAGGGCGGTGCCGTCCCGGTATCTGCTCGCATGTGCCGGGCATAGTCGGCCAGGCGTGCCGGCGTGTCGTAGGCGGGATCGAAGCTCAGTGAGACGAGCTGGAACGTCCCTGCGACCGCCGGCATCCGGGCGGCGAGCCTCTGCAGGTCGGCCATGCGCAGCGTCGCGACCGGGCAGATGTCGCCGCAGCGCGTATAGATGAAGGCGAGGAGCGTGATACGCCCCTCAAACAGCCGGGCGAGTTCGCGGTCTGCCCCGGTATCGTCGACAAGCCGCGCATTGGTGGCCGGCCGGATGGCGGGCAGGCTGTAGGTGCCCGGCGCGGCGAGCTCGTAGACATAGTCGTCCGCGGGGCCTTCGATTCCGGTCTCGGCCTCGACCCCGGTCTTGGGCTCCGTCCCGGTCTCGTGGGCCCGGGTGCCTGGCACGGCCTGCCAGGCCAGGACCAGTGCGGCGGCGCATGCGAGAAGCAATGTCTTCATCGGCCTGTCCCCAGCATGGGCGAGAGGGCGAAGGCCGGGCGTCACGCGTCCGGCCTTCGCGAAAGCTCCGTCAGTTGGTGTAGAGGGCGCGCGAGCCGAAGCGCATCAGGTGCGGCCGTCCGAGCCCCTCCGCCAGGAAGTCGATCTCGAAGCGCGGGGAGAGCGCCTTGCCGTCCCAGTCATAGGCCTTGAGGAACTGCTCGTTGTCCTCGCCGGTCTTGTCCCAGTTCGCCAGAAGCGAGCTCGTATAGTAGAGCCGCGTCCCGTCCCAGCTCTGCGAGACCATGTTGACCTGGCTGCCGATTTTCTTCTCGTGGATGAGTTTCGGCTTGTGCGGGTCGGTCACATCGTAGATGCGGGTCATCCCGTCCATGAAGCTGTCGACGAACAGGGTGGAGTCGTCGGCGCTCAGGCTGATGTCGACGGGCAGGGGCAGAGTCTCCGGATCGCCGATATCGGCGACCTTCTCGGCATGCCATTTCTGCTCCTCGTCCTCGTAGATCAGCCAGATCGCGGAGGTGAGCGCGGTCGAGGTGAAGGCGTAATTGTGGTCCGGCCCCCAGGCCCAGCGAACCTCCAGCGGCACGCCGGGAACCTCGAAGACCTGGCGCGGCTTGCGGGCATGGAAGTCCCACAGCACCATGGTGCCGCCGAACGCCTTCATCGCCTCCTTGTCGTTCACGACCTCGCCCAGCGGGCGCATGTAGTTGTTCCAGCCGGTGAAGGAGGAGGTGAGCATGACATTGCGCCGCGGCAGGACGCGGGCGTCATAGCCGTAGCCGTCCGCCTTCTCCGCGTTGATCGCACCTTGCGGGTTGTCCGGCGTCGGCATCCAGTGCGTCGCGATATATTCGCCGTCATTGGTGTATTCGACGAGCGCGGTGCGGCCCGTCTTGTCCTTGTTGGACAGTCCGGAGATCATCACGCGGCCGGGCAGGGCATAGGCCCCGTGGGGGCCGACCACGCCGCCGCTCTTCTCCACGAAGTCGTCGATGGTCTTGACGAGCTTCGGGTTCGCGGGATCGCTCGCAATGTCGAAGATGAAGATCTGGCTCGTGTCGAGGCCGGCGACCCAGAAGCTCCGGCGGTCGTCTGTCAGCCCGCCGTGATGGGCCTCGTGCCGGCCGCCGACGGAATCGACGTCGACGACCTTGCCGAAGGTCGGCGAGCCGGAGCGTACATCGACGGTCACGACCTTGTCGGAGCCGTCGCCGACACCGTCCATGCCGAGCGTCCAGACATAAACGAACTCTTCCTCACCGGTGATCTTGGCCATATAGGGCGACTGGCAGGTCTCATCGGCGGCGGCGGGCGTGTGCACGAGGATCGCCGCCATGGCGACGGACGAGACGACGGACAGGAGCCGCGCAGGCGTGCGGTTCCAAAACATGGGGCACCTCCCTTGGGGACTGCATCTTCCACAACACCGCTCGCCCGCTGACCGTGTCGTCGGGTGAGCGGGCTCGGCGAATGGCAGGCACGCTACAGGAGGGCGGGTCACCGTGCTTGAAGACGGGATGGAGATTATTTGGAGAAGCGCTGGATTCGCGCGATACTGGGCTGTCGGGGGCGGGAAACGGCCCGGGATGATCTACGAGTTCGAGGATTTCACGCTCGATACCGGCCTGTTCGAGCTCAGGCGCGGCGGCGCCCCCGTGCCGGTCGAGCCGCAGGTCTTCGAGCTTCTCGCACTGCTCGTCGCCCGGCACGACAGCGTGGTCGGCAAGGACGATATCCTGGACACGGTCTGGAACGGCCGTTTCGTCTCCGATGCCGCGCTGAGCAGCCGGATCAAGGCGGTGCGTCAGGCGCTCGGCGACAGCGGCGCGGAGCAACGCCTCATCCGGACCGTTCACCGCCGCGGCTTCCGCTTCGTCGGCGCGGTGCGCGAGCGCTGCGAAGCGTCGCAAATCGGACCCTCCCCGAACGGAACCGAGATTCTGGCACCTGCCCGCACCGGCGCGACAGGCGAGACGGAGATGATTGCCGAGGCTCTCATGGAGCGTCCGGCCATCGCCGTCCTGCCGTTCCATGACGCGACGGACGGGGCCGGCGGCAGCTATCTCGCCGACGGGCTGACGGAGGAGCTGATCGCCGCGTTGTCCGCCTGGCGCTGGTTCCCCGTGATCTCGCGCAACACCTCTTTCCGCTATCGAGGCGACATGCAGACGGCGCCGGAGATCGGCCGCGTGATCGGTGCACGTTATCTCGTCACCGGCAGCCTGCAACGCGCCGGAGACAGCATCAGGGTGAATGCCGCCCTTGTCGATACCGTGGAGGACCGCCAGCTCTGGAGCGCTTCCTTCAGGCGCGGGCTGCGCGACGTGTTCGAGGTGGAGGAGGAGATCGCGCACGAGGTGGTCAACACGCTCGAGCCGGAAGTGCATACCGCGGAGGTGCAGCGCATCATGCGCAAGGCCCCCGACGATACCTGCGCCTGGGATCTCGCCATGCGCGCGGCGTGGCATGCCAACCGGTCGAGCGTCACCGATTTCGACGAGGCGGAGCGGCTGGCGGGCGAGGCCTCCGCGCTCGATCCCGCCTGGAGCTTCCCGCTCTCCCTGATCGCCATGGCGAGGTTTCAGAGGGCCATGCGGTCATGGTCGTCGAGCGCGGCCCACACCGCCTTCGCCGATACGCTGGAGGCTGCCTGCCGGGCGTTGGAGGTGGACCGCAATTCGTGGATGGCGCACGCGCTGGCAGGCGTCGGCGAGCTGTGGACCAACCTGCATTACGACCGCGCGCTGGACCATATACAACAGGCTATCAAGCTCAACCCGAGCGCGGCCTGGTGCTACCATTTCGGCGGGTGCATCTGCGGTTTCGCCGGGGAGCTGGATACGGCCATCGCGCATCAGTCCCGGGTGTTCCGCGTCGACCCGGCCTATCCCTATACGGCGGTGGTGGAGGCCGATCTGGCCCTGTGGTCGATGCTCGCCGACGATCTCGACAGGTCGCTCGCCCATATCAACCGGTCGGTCGAATGGGACCCGGCCTATGGCCGCGGCTGGCAGCGCTTCGTCTCGCTCCACGGGCTCAGGGGCGACAGGGAACAGTCCGACCGCGGCCTCAGGCGGCTCGCCGAGCTCAAGCAGCCGGTCGACCGCGACTACATGATCACGACCTATCCCTTCCGCGACCCCGCCCACCGGGAGACCTTCTTCAGGGGGCTGAGGCTTGCCGGCATCAACCTTTGATGCGGGACTTGGGGACGGTGCGGCCGGCGTCGGTGGCGGCGCCGGCCGCATTGCCGGACGGTCGCGCGCGATCACGCAGGCGCCGTCGCCATGGAACATTTCTGCTCTGTGGTCGGGTCGATGGTGGTCACGATCTCGGTGATCCGGCTTGCAGGAAAGCCCGACAGGCGGGCATGCTCGCGGATGACCTCCTCGCTGTCTGCGAGATAGACGCAGAAGGTCTTGTCGGCGGTCACATAGGAATATTGCCACTGGATGCCGGAGAGTTTCGCGAGCGCACCGTTGGATGTGCGCGCGGCATCGCCGAGCTCCTGGCCCGACAGGGTGCCGACCTTGGGAATGTCGCGTTCGATCATGAAACGCCGGAGCATGTGAGTGTCCTCCTTGGGTGTCCGTACGCCATCCCCGGCCTTCGCCGTGGGATCGCGGTCCCGACGCTAGGCCAACCGCGCGGGCCGCGCTTGCAGACGGCAGGGAGGTTTTCTGGAGTTTTCGTGAAGGCCGGCGCCGCTACGGCCGGGTAGGGGGAAGTCTCAGAGAAAGAGCAGCGCTCTCAGCCCGTAGGCAAGCGCGAGCGCCACCGCCGCACTCGCCGCATAGAGGACGACGAACCAGGCAATGCGCCTGCCCCAGCGGCGGCGCGGTTCGCCGCCCGGCCGGTCTCCGCCGCCGGACCCGCCACCGTTATTCGTGGTAGCCGCCATCGCCCACCTTGCCGCGGAAGATCCAGTAGACATAGGCCGTGTAGGTGAGGATCAGGGGCAGCATCACGAGGACGCCGATGAGCAGGACCGCCTGGCTGCTCGGCGCGGCAGCGGCATCCCAGACGGTCAGCTCATAGGGGACGATATAGGGAAAGATGCTGATGGCGAGCCCCAGATAGCCGAGCGCGAACAGGGCGACGGACAGGATGAAGGGGCTGTGGGTATTGCCGTTCCGCAAGGCCTTGTGGAGCGCATAGGCCGCGAGCGCGGCGAGGACGGGCACGGGCGCGAGCGGCAGCAGGCGCGAGAAGTCGAGCGATGGCCAGCCGAGCCCCCAGCGCTCCGCGATGCGCGGCTGAAGGAAAGGCGTCCACGCGCTGACCGCGACCATGGCCACGATGACGACGCCGAGGCTGCGCCTTGCCCATTTCTGGGCCTGGAACTGCAGCGCCTTGTCGGTCTTCACGATCAGCCATGTCGAGCCGAGGAGCGTGTAGCCCGCAACGACCGAGAGCCCGGTGAGGACGGAGAAGGGTGTGAGCCAGTCGAACATGCCGCCGGAAAACGCCGTGCCGGTCACCGCCACTCCCTCCACGAAGGTACCGAGAATGAGCCCCTGGGCGATGGCCGCCACCAGCGAGCCGAGGAAGAAGGCGGTGTCCCACAGTCTGCGGCCGGCGGGGCTGTGCGCCTTGAAACGGAACTCGAAGGCGACCCCGCGAAAGATCAGCGCCGTCAGCATGAAGCCGATGGGCATGTAGACCGCCGGGAAAAACGCGGCATAGGCCGTCGGGAAGGCCGCGAAGAGACCGCCGCCGCCGAGCACCAGCCAGGTCTCGTTGCCATCCCAGACCGGTGCGACGGAATTCATCATGCGGCTGCGGTCGGCATCGTCCGGCGCCAGCGGGAACAGGATGCCGAGCCCCAGGTCGAAGCCGTCGAGCACCACATACATGAGCACGGCGAGTGCGAGAATGACGGCCCAGATGACGGGGAGATCGAGGGTTTCCATCGCTCAGTCTCCTTCGCCCGTGGCCGTGGCTGCGGAATTGGGGGCGAGATAGGCGGGCACGTCCTCGCGATCCGGCCGCTTCGGCGGCGCCGCGCCGGTCTCAGGCCCCTTCGCCGCGAGCCGGCCCATGAAGAGCACGCCCGCGGTGAAGACGATCGCATAGACGATCATGAAGACGAGGAGGGACACGGCGACGCTCGCGCCTGGGACCGGGGAGACGGAGTCCGCGGTGCGCAGCTGACCGAAGACCGTCCAGGGCTGGCGCCCGACCTCCGCCGTCACCCAGCCGGAGAGAACCGCCACGAAGCCCGAGGGCAGCATGAGAACGAGGATACGCTGGAACCACGCCTGCTTCTCCAGCCGGCCGGAATAGGCGTACCAGGCGCCGAGAAGCGACACCGCGATCATGACGAGGCCGATCCCGACCATGATGCGGAAGGCCCAGAAGGTGATGGCGACCGGCGGGCGATCCTCGGCCGGCCAGCTCTTCAGCCCCCGTATGGCGCCATCGAGCGAGCCGGTCACGACCAGGCTGCCAATCTCGGGTATGGCGACCTCGTGGAGGTTGCGCTCCTCCGTCTGCGAGGGCCAGCCGAACAGGATGAGCGGCGCGCGCCCCTCATAGCTCTCCCAGTGGCCCTCGATGGCGGCGAGCTTGGAGGGTTGCTCGCGATAGACGGAGACGCCGTGCTCGTGGCCGGCGACGAGCTGCAGCGGCGTGAGGATGGCAAGCAGGCCGAGCCCCATCGCGGCCATCAGCCGGACCGGCCGGTCGCGGCGGCCCTTCAGGAGCTGCCATGCGCCGACGCCGACTACCGCGAAGGCGGTCGTGATATAGGCCGCCAGGACCATGTGGACGAGCCTGTAGGGGAAGGTCGGGCTGAAGACGATCGCCAGCCAGTCCGTCGGATAGAAGATGCCGTCGCGGATCTCGTAGCCCGCCGGCGCCTGCATCCAGCTGTTGGCGGCGAGGATCCAGAAGGCGGAAATCAGCGTGCCCCCCGCGACGATGCAGGTCGACAGGAAGTGCAGGCCCGGCCCGACGCGGTTGAGCCCGAACAGCATGATTCCGAGGAACGAGGCCTCCAGGAAGAAGGCGGTCAGCACCTCGTAGCCGAGGAGCGGGCCGACAATATTGCCGGCGAGCTCGGAGAACCGGCTCCAGTTGGTGCCGAACTGATAGCTCATCACGACGCCGGAGACGACGCCGAGCCCGAAGGATACCGCGAAGATCTTCAGCCAGAACCGGTAGAGCGCGTAATAGGCGTCGTCGCCGGTTTTCAGCCACAGGCCCTCCAGCACGGCGAGATAACTCGCCAGGCCGATGGTGAAGGAGGGGAAGATGATGTGGAACGCTATCGTGAATGCGAATTGCAGACGCGACAGTAGCAAGGCGTCGAAGTCCATCATCCCCTCCCCAGACGGCGCGATCCCGCACAAGGTCCCCAAGGTTCGACAATAGACCTTCGCAACGCACAAGAAAACAGTGCAGAGCGGCGAATGGGAAAGGCCGATTAGTGTTCGGCCCGCGATGGACAAGAGGGGGTATGGGCCGGATCGGTCCGGATCCTTCCCCTTGGGACCCCGGGGCGAGGCATATCGTCATGGGTGACAAATTCCGCCCGGAAAACCATCTCTCCTCCTGCACCCGCCGGCGCCCGTCCCGGACGCCAACGACGCCACCGCAGACAGGAGGATCCCCATGCAGATCGACCTCACCGGCAAGACGGCCATCGTGACAGGCTCCACTCAGGGGATCGGCTTCGCCAGCGCGAAAGGGCTCGCCGAGGCGGGCGCCACAGTGCTCGTCAACGGGCGCGGGGAGGAGGCGGTCGACGGGGCGGTCGCCGCGATCAGGCGCGAACTCCCGCAGGCCTCCCTGATCGGTTTCGCGGCCGATCTCGGCACGGCCGAGGGCTGCGCGGCGCTCGTCGAGGCCCGGCCGCAATGCGACATCCTGGTCAACAATGTGGGTATCTTCGGCCCGCAGGACTTCTTCGAGACGCCGGATTCGGAGTGGACGCGGTTCTTCGAGGTGAATGTCATGTCGGGGGTCAGGCTGTCGCGGGCCTATCTGCCGGGCATGGCGCAGAGCGGTTGGGGCCGCGTCGTGTTCCTGTCGTCGGAATCGGCCCTCAACGTCCCCGCCGACATGATCCATTACGGCTTCACCAAGACCGCGGTCCTGTCGGTCGCGCGCGGGCTTGCCAAGCGCATGGCCGGAACCGGCGTGACGGTCAATTCCGTGCTGCCCGGGCCGACCCTGTCGGAAGGCGTCGCGGAGATGCTCGCCGACGAGGTGGAGGAGACCGGCAAGACGCTGGAGGAGGCCGCGCGGGCGTTTGTCATGGAGCACCGTCCGTCCTCGATCATCCAGCGCGCGGCCAGCGTGGAGGAGGTCGCCAATATGGTGGTCTATGCCTGCTCGCTCCAGGCATCCGCGACGACGGGCGCGGCGCTGCGCGTCGATGGCGGCGTGGTCGACAGCCTGTAGCCTGCGGCCGGCCTCAGAAGCCGCCGAGCTTCGTCAGGAGCGCGACGGCGGGGCGGCGCACCCGCCGTCCAAGCCGCAGATAGGCGGCCCGCATATGCGGGCGCAGATGGCGCAGATAAGCCCGGCAGTAGAGCCGGCCCATGGCGGAGGCCGGAGCCAGGAAATCGAGGACATCGACCGAGCCGTTGCTCCAGCTCTCCTTGTAGCTGTCGCCCGGCACCATCAGATCGAACAGCGCCAACCCTTTCTCAAGGCACCATTTCTGGCTCAGATGCATATGGAGCCGGGCCGGGGAAAGATCGTGGAGCCGATGGTCGTGGGCGGTCAGATAGGCGAAATGGCCGCCCCTGTAGCGAAGCGCGAGTTCCGCTGCCACAGGCCTGTCGCCGCATCGCAGGACCGGCGCGGCGGCGAGCGGGGCGTCGCCGGTGTCCACGCCCAGATCGCGGAGGAAGGCGTGGAGCCGCGCATCGGCGACGACCGGGCTCATCAGGCCGCGCGCGGCCAGCCATCTGCGCTTTTCCGCGATCATCCAGCCCACCGTTCCGGCCGAACCGTCCGACGGATCGTCCATACCGAACCGGACCGGACCGAGCGCCTCGAGCTTTCGCTGGATGCGCTGCCGTCGCCGGCGCTGCTCCTTGCCGTAACGCCGGTCATATGCGGCGCTGTCTGCAAAGGCAGAGAGGTCGAGGCAGGGGGCGCATTCGCGTGCGATCGAGGTCGCGCAGCTTGCCGACAGGAAAGGATAGGCCGTGGCGTCCACGCGCACATGACGCAGGAAGGCGGCGTCGATGCCGAGTTCCGTCCTGGCGATCTGCCAGGCTCTGGACAGCCAGGGAGCGGCGTCGATGTCGGGCGCGACCAGAACGTCGCCATACTGGCCGAACGGATCCGTGAGCCATTTCAGCACCTGGACCGGGCCATGGCGGGCGATCATGAGCGGCCACAGCATGACCAGCCGGCCGCCGAGCCATCCGGCGATGAGAGCCGGCCTGACGGAAGCGGCCTCCGAGAGAAAATGGCGTGCCCAGGTGCCGCACCAGGCGAAGCTCTGGAAGACGTGACGGGGTTGTGCGGCCACCGCCTCGAGCGCCTGCCAGTCCTCCTTCAGCGCAAGCAGGGCGCCGAGCGTGGCGACGACCTCAAGCCGCGCGCCCTCCGGCAGGCCGGCCGGCTGCCGGTCCACGCAAGTCTGCGTGGCAGCGTCGTCCGGCCAAGCGACAGACATCTTCCCCCCTGACATGTCTCTTTTGCGGCCGGAGCATCGCGGCCGGGCATTGAGATTTGGTTTCCGCCCCAGGCGTCTACCGCGACAGCTCCCGCATCGCCTCGTCGAGCCCCTCCAGCGTCAGGGGATACATGCGCTCGCCCATGGCCGCCCCGATCATCTGCGTGGAGGGTGTGTAGCCCCAGTAGCGTTCCGGCGCCGGATTGAGCCAGACCGCCTTCGGAAAGCATTCCGTCACCCGCTCGAGCCAGACCTGGCCGGCTTCCGGGTTCATGTGCTCCACCGAGCCGCCGGGGTGGGTGATCTCGAACGGGCTCATCGCCGCGTCGCCCACGAAGATCGCCTTGTAGTCGGACGGGTAGGTGTGGAGCACGTCCCATGTGTCGATGCGCTCGGTGTGGCGGCGGCGGTTGTTGCGCCATACCGTCTCGTAGAGGCAATTGTGAAAGTAGTAATATTCCAGATGCTTGAACTCCGTGCGGGCGGCGGAGAACAGCTCCTCGCAGATGCGGATATGCGGGTCCATGGAGCCGCCGACATCGAGGAACAGGAGCACCTTCACCGCATTGTGCCGTTCGGGCACGAATTTCAGGTCGAGATAGCCCTTGCGCACCGTCGCCTGGATCGTGTCGTCGAGGTCGAGCTGATCGGCCGCGCCCTCGCGCGCGAAGCGGCGCAGGCGCTTGAGCGCGACCTTGATGTTGCGCGTGCCGAGCTCGACGGTGTCGTCGAGGTCCTTGAACTCGCGCTTGTCCCACACCTTGATGGCGCGGCGATGCCGGCTCTCGTGCTGGCCGATGCGGATGCCGGCGGGATTGTAGCCATAAGCGCCGAAGGGCGAGGTGCCCGCCGTGCCGATCCACTTGCTGCCGCCCTGATGGCGTTTGGTCTGCTCCTCAAGCCGGCGCTTGAGCTCCTCCATGATCTTCTCGAACCCGCCGAGCGCCTCCACCATGGCCTTCTCCTCCTCGGTGAGGTAGCGCTCGGTCAGCCGGCGCAGCCACTCCTCCGGGAGCTCGCGGACATCGTCCTCGCCTGCGACCGTCTCCAGCCCCTCGAAGACCTGGCCGAACACCCGGTCGAAGCGGTCCAGATTGCGCTCGTCCTTCACCAGCGCCGCGCGGGACAGATAGTAGAACTCCTCCACCCGGCGGTCTGTCACGCGCGCGTCGAGCGCCTCCATGAGGGTCAGGTACTCGCGCAGGCTGACCGGAAGCCCGGCCTGCTTGAGCGCGTTGAAGAAAGTGATGAACATGCCGGTCCTCTGAGGGGCTGATCGTCCACACGGAAGGTTTAACGCAGTTGAACCGTGCCGTCATGTCCCGGACAATGGTTCGCGCCCGCCCGCGCTCCGAAGGCGGGGGTGGGCGAAGCCGGACCAACCGGCCGTTCGAGGGAGGAACCATGACGAGCAAGACCGAGACCCCCGAGGAGGGCGGGCGCGTGACCGCCATCATGCTTCATGACGACGGTCAGGTGCCGAACAATCCGACCCTGCCGCTTGTGATCTGCCGCGGCGTCCTCGATGCCGGGGACAGCGCCGACCCGGAAGCGGCGTTCGAGGAGCTGTTCCACCGGAACGGATGGGGACATGGATGGCGCAACGGGATCTTCGACTATCACCATTTCCACTCCACCGCCCATGAGGTGCTCGGCATTGCGCGCGGGCATGCGGAGGTCCGGTTCGGCGGGCCGGACGGGCCGGTCCTGTCGGTCGGGGCGGGCGATGTCGTGGCGATTCCCGCCGGCGTCGGCCATTGCCGCGTCTCCGGTGGGACGGGGCTCAGCGTGATCGGCGCCTATCCGCGCCACCAGCACTGGGATCTCTGGCAGATGGGCGAGGGCAGCCTCGATCTCGCCCGCGAGAACATCGCTTCAGTTCCCCTGCCGGAAACCGATCCCGTATCGGGCGCGTCCGGGCCGGTGACGGAGTTGTGGTCCAAGGCGGCCGGCAAGCGGTGAGCGCGAATACGGCCTAACCCAGCGCCAGCCAGACCACGCCGAGACCCCAGACGCACAGAATGAGGCCGGCGCCGCGGGCCATGGCGTAGCGCTGCGGCACCAGCTTCTCGACCATCACATAGAGCGTGAGGCCGGCGATCCACGCCATGTTCATGATGCCCGCATAGAAGAGCAGCAGCATCAGAACCCAGCAACAGCCAAGGCAATAGAGGCCGTGATGCAGGCCCATCGCGAAGGCGCCGAGGGTGCCGGGCCGCCAGTGCCGGGCGAAGAAGAACAGGGGCGCGCCGCATCGGCGAAGGCATGCGGCCTTGAGCGGGGTGAGCTGGTAGACGCCCGCGGCGACGAGCAGGCCGCCGCCGAGCAGCGCGCTCGTGACAGCCATCATGCCCGACAGCGCGCCGGAATAATGCAGCGCCCATTGCGCGGTCACTGCGGCGGTGGAAAAGGCCGCCCATGCCGCGAGATAGCCGAGCGCGAAGACGGTCACGGCCCGCGCCCCGCCATCGGCAGGGGCCCGGCGCCGGTTTATGGCGGCAAAGAGCAATATGGCCGGCGCCGCGCCGGGCAGCATCATGGCCGTCATCATCACAGCCCACATGACCCAGACGAGCAGGGCATAGGAGAGCGACCACAGGGCCGGCTGCGGCATGGCGGCCTGGCCCATGTCCATGCCGGCGCCCATGGCCAGATAGGCCCAGGCGATGGCGGCGGCGAGCACGAGACCGCCCGTGGCGACCGCGGTCTCGCGCCGCACGCCCGCAAGAATGCCCGTATCGGGTTTCATCGCGGCCGGTCCCGTTCGCAAGGGCCGACGCCGGATCAGCCCTGTGGGCCCGCGCGGGTCATGTCGAGCATGGTCAGATGGCTGTGGCGGTCCGACCAGTCGAGCGGAACGGGACCCGTTCCATGGGTCGTGCTGCTCGCATATTCCGCCTCATGGTACTCGAACCCTTCGGGCAGGCTGACATGCACGGGATGGGGGTCGCCGGTGATCGGATTGCGGATCGGCTCGACGCGCGCCTCCACGAGACCCGGTACGGAGAAGTGCCCGGTCCGCGCTTTCAGGTCCATCTCGAAGGATATGGGCAGGAACTGCGGGTCGTGCACCGTGTCGATCACGCTCGCGAACACGCTGAAGACCGTCGCGCCGGGCTCGCTTTCCTCGCCCGACATGATGGTGAGCAGGGCCTCGCGCTGCTTCTCGTCGGCACGGTCGTCGACGATCGGCAGGATCTCGCCTCCGCCCTCGTGGATCGCGCCCGGCCATGCGACGGTTGCGGCCCAGTGCAGGCCGTCGAGCGTCACATCGCCGAAATGGCCCTTGTCCACCCGCATGGCGACCGCGGCGCGGCAGTGGCCGCTTGTCGGGCGGGAATTGAACTGGCAGGGACATCCCCAGGCGCAGTTGCATGTCGCGATTTCGGGCCCCCGGAGTAACCAGTCGACAGCCATGGCGTCCTCCCTGACGGCTGCTGTCGCCCCCGGTCCATCGGAGCCTATCACAGATACGCGCCGGACGCGCGGCACAAAGGCCTGTCGGTCGGCCCGACGGCCCTCCGCCGGTAGCGGAGGGCGTTCAGGCGGCCGTGCCGTTCACATGAGCGCTCGGCTCCAGTGTCGTGCGATGAGCGGGGTCGGTGTCGATGACGGAGCCGACCCGGCCGGCGACGGTCACCTCGCCGCCGAGATTGATGAGCTTGCCGGTCACCATCCCGCGTATGACGGCATGGGCGCCGCGCTCCACGGTGAGGTCGCCGGTGACGGTTCCGTCGAGCTCGAAATGCACCTCCGGCGCAATGCTCGCATTGCCCGATACGGTGCCGAGAAGGCGTGTGTTCTCTTCGAACCGGCGGGGCGCGCTCAGGGTCTCGGTGATCGTCTTCATAAGCGAACCTCCTTTTACCAGTCGGTTGCCGGCAAGTTTATCACATCGCGGCGGCCGACCGGAGGGGGTCACTGGGCGGCGGGCCGGGCGGCCGTCTTCTCCTTCAGCGTGCTCGTGAAACGGTCGAGCGCCCGGGATATCTCGCCGCGCGGGATCATGATCTCGACGATGTGGAAATGGCCGGCATCGCCATGGGCCTCCTCCAGCGCGGCGACGAGCTCGGCACGCGTCGTCACCCGGTGGCCCCGGCCGCCGAGCGACGGTGCCATGTCGGCGAAATGCCAGTCGGCCAGGTCGTTGTAACGCGTGTTCGACTGGAAGGCCTTGAGCATGCCCCAGGCGCAGTTGTTGAAGACCAGAACGATGGGCGTCCAGCCGTTGCGCACGCAGTTGCCGAGCTCCCAGCCGGTCATCTGGAAGGCGCCATCGCCGACCATGATCAGCGGGCGCCGGCCGCTCGCGGCCTGGAGGCCGAGGCCCGCGGGCACGCCGGAGCCCATGGTGGCGTAGTAGCCGGGCGCGACGAGCTCGGTGTAGACGATGTCCATGGCGGTGAACAGGCAGTCGCCCATATCGGCGGAGATCGGCATGCGCCCGTGGCGGTCGAACAGGTCGTTCACCGCGCGCGCAATGTCGGAGGGGGCGACGGGATTGCCGTCGCTCAAGGCTCCGCGCGGATAGTCGGGCGCGGCAGGGGTGGGGGCCTTGGCCACCGGCTCGGCGATCGCGATCAGCGCGTCGATCAGGGCGTGGAGCGAGACGTCGGGATAGTTGTGATAGGCAAAGCGTACCTCCCGGTCGAAGGCGTGGATGGCGGAGCGTTGGTCGATCTGACGCTTGGACACGCCGAAATTCGTGTCGCACAGGATCACGCCCAGCATGAGAAGCGCGTCGGAGCGTTCCACCGCCCGGCGGATCTCCGGCTCGCCGGCCAGCCCCAGATAGGTGCCGATCAGGGGCGCGTCGCTGTCTGCGAGGATGCCGCGCGCCATGAAGGTTGTCGCGGTGGGCAGCGCAAGGCGCCTGGAGAGCGCGGCGACCTTGTCCTCCAGCCCGTAGCGGCGCACTTCCACGCCGAGCAGCAGCGCCGGGCGCTCGGCCGCCTTGAGGCGCGTCATGATCTCTTGCGCGCAGGCCTGCGCAGCCTCGAGGTCCGGCGGTGTCTCCGCATAGGCTGGCACCTCGCCGACCTCGGCGTCGACCATGTCGCGCGGCAATTCGATATAGACGGGGCGGGAGCGCTCGCGCGCGGCGGTCAGCACGCGGGCGATCTCTGCCGGCGCGGTGGCCGGGTCGTTGAGGATCGCCTGCGCGCAGGTCACCTCGTTATAGACGAGGCGCTGGGAGTCCAGTCGCTTGACCTGGTGATGGAGGCCCATGCCGAGCCCCGCCTCGCGAGCGCCGGGCGCGCCGGATATGACGACGAGCGGCGATTTCTCCGCATAGGCCATCGCGACCGGGTTGACCATGTTGAGCGCGCCCGCGCCATAGGTCACAGCGGCGACGCCGAGCTTTGAATTGTATCGCCCTGCCGCGTCGGCAGCGAAGCCGACGCCCGGCTCGTGGCTCAGGCAGTGCAGCGGCAGGACGTTCGATTGTTCGATGACCTTGAAGAAGGGCAGGGCGAAATCGCCGGGTATGCCGAAAATCTCCGAGGCGCCATAGGCCTTCAAGGCCTGAAGCAGCGCGTGGCCAAGCTTCATGGTCGATGCTCCTTTGTGTCCCGTAACGGCCGTCGGCCAGGGAGCATCAGTCTAGCCCGGCGCAGGCGGGGCGACAAAGGCCCGGCAGGGAATGAAGAGGACGGGTACCCCGGGCCGCCGGCCGATTCTCAGGGCGAGGAGAGGGGATGCGCGGTCCCGCTTTGGGCGTCGGTCGCGTCGTCTGTCGCTTGCTGAGCCCGCAGCCGGTCCAGTTCCGACCGCAGGCGCTCGTTCTTGGGAAACCGTTGGGTGGCGGCCTCCAGCGTGGCGATAGCCTGCGCGCCATGGCCGAGACGCTCCAGAAGGGTGGCGAAGCGCAGGTGAAGCCCGGGCAGATTGGGGTTGATCGTCAGCGCTGTCTCCAGGCTGTCATGGGCTTTTTGAAGCTCGCCCTTCTCCGCCAGAGCGTCGCTTAGGAGGATGTGGGGCGGCGCGCGGTCGGGATGATAGGTGATGAGCGTGCGGGCGACGGTCTCCGCCTCGTTCAGCCGGCCCAGCCGGCGCTGAAGTGTGCTGAGCCGCATCAGGATATCGAAATTCGCACGGTCGAGGACGCGCGCGCGCTCGAGGAGACGGACCGCGACGGCGGGCTTGCCGCGTGGTGCGACTGCGTTGGCGAGCCGCAGGTAATAGGCGGGCCAGCCCTTCTTGAGCAGCCTGATCCGCCTCTGGAACCGGGTCGGTGTCAGGCCGAGACGCGCCATCTCGATCATGTCGGCCACATGATCGCGGGCCGTGAGCAAGCTCCCGACCGTCCCCGCACAATGGGGCGCGGCCACGATCTGCACGAGCGCCCGTGCCGCGATGAGATGCGCATGGCCGCGCTCGTGCGCGTCGCGCGGGTCGTGGATGACGAAGGCGGTCTCGCAGACATCCTCGCCGGCAATGGCCATGCCTGCGTGGAGCTCCGGATCGAAATGCTTCTCGTGGCGCCGGTCGAACGTGCCGACATCGTCGGGCGCGATGGAGAAATGGGGCGAGAGGCCGATGGCGAGCGTGGCGCCGAGAGTACGGCTGTATTTGAGCGCGGCATAGCCGCCGGCACCCTCGCCGAGGCAGATGACCTCGTCATGGCGTCCGGCGATCTCGGCGAGATAGTCGAGATATCTCTCCATTTCCAGGCGCGGATACCAGTCCGGCCCCTTGGCGACGATGCCGATGCGCGTGAAGGCCTTGGCGACCGAGGGTGTCTCGCCGAAGAAGCTGTCCGTCTGCCTGAAACCGTTGCCGGCGAAGGTGATCAGCAGCGGCCCCGTGCGGGCTCTGCGGTAGAAGATGCGTAGGCGGTCGGTTTCGATAATGGGGCTGACCATCGGTCCGGTCCCTCCGCTGCCGTCCAATGCAGATATGCAACTTTAACAGAATATTAAAATAAAATGCAATTATTGCATGCACGACCGTGCAGCGCCTGCCGGTCCGCGCCGCATTGGCGGAGGGCTTGCGGCCGGGGGCAGGGGCTTTGCAGCACGACGCCGTTTCGGAGGACCTCCCGCCTTGCGGGAACCGCTCAGTACCACAGGCCCATGCGGCTCACATGGAAACGCGGCCGGCGCACGACCGGCACGATGGAAGGCCCGACCTCGGGCTTCTCGCCGGGCAGGGGGATATGCTGGGTCTGGTCGCGGCGCAGCGCCAGGATGCGCTTCACGCGATCCTGCGTCTTGGGATGGGAGCGCAGGAGCGAGGGGTCGGGCAGCCGGCCGCCGGGCAGGAACAGTGCCTCCCACATCGCGCCCTGCTTGCGCTCGAGCGCCATGAGCGCGGCGGCGAGCCCTTCCGGATCGCCCGTCAGGCCCACGGCGTCGAGGTCGGCGTCGTATTCGCGCGCCCGCGACAGGGCGAGCTGCAGGAGGCCACCGATTGTCGGGGCGAAGATCAGCAGCACAATGCCGATCCACGGCACCTGGCCGCCCGCCTCCAGGATGGCCGGCAGGTAGAAGGCCAGCGTCAGCAGGCCGACCGTCGCCATGATGCTCGTGATCCGGTTCACGATGTCGGCGAGCGCCATGACCTTCAGGTCGCCATTGCGGATATGGCTGACCTCGTGGGCGAGAACGCCGGCGAGCTGGCGCATGGTGAGCCCGCGCAGGAGCCCGTCGGTGACCGCGATGGCGCTGTCCTGCGGCATGCCCACCGCGAAGGCGTTCATCATGCGGCTCGGCACGTAGTAGAGCATGGGGACCGTCGGCAGGTCGGCGCGCGCGGTGATCGCGCGCAGCACACGGTAGCCGTCGGGGAATTCCTGCTGGGTGATCGGCCGGGCCCGGTAGAGATTGAGGACCAGCTTCGGCGAGATGCGCGTCGCCGACCACAGGCCCACCGCACCGAGGGCCAGCGCCCAGACGAGCCCCACGACGCCGAAGACCAGCCAGGCCACGACGGCCATGAAGCCGACGCTGCCGCCGGCCAGAAGCCAGCTATGCATCCTGTTGCGCCATTTGGAGCGCGTCTGCTCGACGCTATCGAGGGACGGGAACGTCATGGCTCAAAGATAGGCGCGGCGGGTGCGAATTTACAGACGGCCGCCGCCATCCTGCGGCCGCCGCTCGGTACCGTCGTCGTCCGCTTCGGCCTGCGGAGCGCCGGTGGACCGGGTGAGGCGGGCGGCGATGGCGGACAGGCGCGGCTTCTCCAGCGTCTCGAAAGGCAGGGGGCGGACGAGATCGAGCGCGGCAAGGCCGATCCGGGCGGTCATGATGCCGTTGACCGTGCCCTCGCCGATGCGCGCCGACAGCCGTCCGGCGATGCCACGCCCCACGACATGCTGGATGAGCGTGTCCGACAGTGCCACACCGCCCGTCACGGCGAGATGGGTCACGACCATCCGGGCGAGTTTCAGCGTGCCGAGCGAGCCCGGGCGCCCGCCATAAAGCGCGGCGAGTCGGCGCAGGAGCGTGAGGTTCTGCGCGGCCACGAACAGGAGGTCGAGGGCGGCGGCGGGCGTCAGCGCGGTCAGGAGCGAGATCCGCTTGGCAGCGGCGGCGATCAGCCGGCCGGCCTCCGCATCGAGTTCTCCCATCAACTCGCGCTCGGCAAGCCGCACCCGGTCGGCGGGGTCGATGATCTCGCCTTCGAAGCGCTTGAGCCGGCCGAGCGCCCAGGCCATGTCGCGGCGATGGCCGTAAAGCCCGCTCAGCGCACGGACCGTCTCGTCCGCGCCGGCGCTGTCGTCATGGCGCAGCGTGCGCTCCGCCGTCTCCCGGATCGACCCGATGCGCGACAGCCGCATGAGGGCCGTGACCTCCTTCACGATCAGGGCGAGCGCCGCGATCCCGGCAATCCCGGCAAGGCCGAGCGCCGTCCAGCCGAGCCAGTCCTCGCGCGCGAAGAGCTGTTCGACCATCTGCGTGACGCTCATGGTGACCGCGATCGCCACGAGCGCGGTGACCGAGGAGGCGAGCAGCGCGCCCCAGCGCAGGCCCCTGCGTCCGGGCAGGTGATGGGCGGGCTCGCCGTCGCCCGATCCGGCCTCGTCGGGCAGGTCGAGCGTGGTCTCCTCGCGGGGGGGAGCCTCGAAGGCGCGCGGCGCACGCTCGCGGCGCGTGGTGTTTGGATCGCTCATGCCAGCCTGTCCGCAAGCAGGAAATTGAGGGCCCGGTCGAGCCGGATATGGGGGAAACTTGCGCCGTCGCCGGGGCCGGCGGCCTCGAACCAGGGCGGCCGGAAGCGGACGAAATGGACCGTGTCGCGCGCGGCGCCGGCAAGGGCGGCCTGCGGGTCGTCCGGCAGGTCGCCGGGGAAGATCGCCATCTCGCGGCTGCCATCGAAGGTCTCCCCGCCGATCGTCTCGCCCGCCTCGGGCACGCCGACGATGCAGGGCAGGGCGTCGCCGTTCTGGCGGACCGTCGTCTCGCGTGTCGCCCGGATGGCGGCGAGCGCCATCACCTCTACCGCGGAGCCGGCGAACTCGGCGCGCTCGAGGGCCGTCTCGATCATCGCGCGGGTGATGGTTTCCAGCCGGTCGTGGCTCGTGTGGTGCAGCCGGTCGGCCTTGGTGGCGGCGAAGAGGATGCGGTCGATCCGCCGGCCGGTGAGGCTCGAGGCCCAGCTCGCCGGGCCGTGGCGGAAACAGGAGAGCACGTCGCCGAGCGCGCGCCCCAGATCCTGCAGCGCCTCCGGGCCGGCATTGAGCGCGGTCAGCGCGTCAACGAGCACGATCTGCCGGTCGAGGCGGGCGAAGTGGTCGCGGAAGAAGGGACGCACCACATGGCGCACATAGGCGTCGTAGCGCCTGGCCATCATGGCCCAGAGCGAGCCCTTGGGCGCCGTCTCGCCCTCGGGCACGGGCAGCGGCGCGAAGGTGAGGAGCGGCGAGCCGGCGAGATCGCCGGGCATCAGGAACCGTCCGGGCGGCAGGGCGGAGAAGGAGGCGCCGGCATCGCGGCAGGCGGAGAGATAGGCGCGGAACAGCTCCGCATCCTTCACTGCGTCGGTCTCCGGGGCGGGCTCCTTCGGCCTCAGCGTGGCGAGATGGCGGTGCCAGTCCCGTGCGAGCGGCGCGCAGCGCGCGCTGCGGCTCGCCTCCAGCATGGTGCGCGACCATTCCTCGTAGCTGCGCGTCATCAAGGGCAGGTCGAGCAGCCACTCGCCGGGATAGTCCACAATGTCGATGGACAGCCGTCCGCTGCCGATATTGCGCGCCACGAACCCCTCCGGCTCGTAGTCGAGCGTCAGGCGCAGCTGGCTCATGCGGTGCGTGCTCTCCGGCCAGCGGCGATCCTCGCCGACCAGGGCTTCCACATGGTCTTCATAGGCGAAGCGCGGCACGGCATCGTCGGGCTGGGGCTCCAGGAAGGCGCGCCGGATGCGCCCCTCCGCCGCCGGATCGAACAGCGCGAGGCGGCCACCGTGCACGATATTGTGGACAAGCGCCGTGATGAACACGGTCTTGCCCGCGCGAGACAGCCCGGTGACGCCGAGCCTGAGCGCCGGGTTGCCGAGCGCGCCGGCATAGTCGGCGATTTCCGACATCGCGATCCGCGTACGGTCGAGGACGGTGGTCAGCGACATGGGGTGCATGCTTTCGGCAAAGCCCTTTCCTCAACGCCTGAAGAGGCCGGCGGGCATGTCGGCCCGGTTCGGCGCTGCGGACCTTCCTTGCGGTTTCCGGAGAGGAGATGGCACGAAAAAGGCATTTTCCGTCTCGAACCGCCGGGCCGCCTAGAGATCCTTGGGCCGGGTGAAGCTGACGAGCGTTCCCGCGCCCGGTGCGATATCCGCCCAGTCGTCGGCGTCGAAATCGATGACGGCGAGGGCTCCTGTGGGGAATTTCCGGCGCATCGCCTTCAGCGCGGCCCTGGCGCCGTCGCCAGCGAGCGCCGCCGCGAGTGTTTCGAGAGACGGGTTGTGGCCGACGACGAGAATCGGCGACGCCGTGCCGCCTTCGCCGCGCAGGGCGGCCAGCGGGCTTGTCCCGTCGCCGAAATCATAGAGCCTGTCATCGACATGGATGGGCGGTGCCGCGTCGAGCTCGGGCACGACGAGATCGAGCGTCTGGCGCGCGCGTATCGCCGGCGAGCATAGCGCGAGCCGGGGGGCGTGGCCGTTCTCGCGCATATACCGGCCCATGAGCGGAGCGGCCTTCTCGCCGCGCCCGTTGAGCGGCCGGTCGCGGTCGTCGAGCGCCGGGTTGTCCCAGCTCGACTTGGCGTGGCGCAGAAGCAGGAGGCGCAGCATGGAGCCCCCTATTTCGCGGCGACCGGCTGCGGTTGCCGCACGGCCGGCGCCTCGCCGATCCGGGCGATGTCGAAGGGGGTCGTCTGATAGACCTCGTTGATCCAGTTGCCGAACAGCAGGTGGGCGTGGCTGCGCCAGCGGTTCTCCGGCTCCGCATGGGGATCGTCGCCGGGGAAATAGTTCTTCGGAAGCTGGATGTCCTTGCCCGCCTCGGTGTCGCGCCAATACTCCTCCGCAAGGCTGCGGCTGTCATATTCGATGTGGTTGAACATGTAGAGCATGCGCCGGGCGGGATCGGCGACGAAGCACAGGCCGGCCTCGTCGGATTCCATCAGCACCTCCAGGCCGCGGTCGTCCGGGAGGTCCTTGCGGAGCACTTCCGTCCAGCGCGAGACGGGGATGGAGAAATCGTCGGAGAAGCCGCGCAGATAGGGCGAGGCCGGGTTGAGGTTCTTGTGGCGGAACACGCCGAAGGCCTTCCGGGGCAGGGCATATTTGGGCACGTCGTGGAAATGGTGCAGCGCGGCCTGCGCGCCCCAGCAGATGGCGAAGGTGGAATGGACGTTGGTCTGCGTCCACTCGAAGATCCGTGTGAGCTCGTCCCAGTAGTTCACCTCCTCGAACTCGAGCAGCTCGATCGGCGCGCCGGTGATGATCAGGCCGTCGAACTTCTCGTGCGTAACCTCCTCCCAGGTGCGGTAGAAGGCGAGGATGTGCTCCGCGGACGTGTTCTTCGGCTTGTGGTTGGTCATGCGCACGAGCGACAGCTCGACCTGCAGGGGTGTCGCGCCGACCAGACGGGCGAACTGGGCCTCGGTCCGGATCTTGTTGGGCATGAGGTTGAGCATGCCGATACGCAGCGGGCGGATGTCCTGCCTGTCGGCAAGCTCCTCCGTCATCACCATCACGCCTTCCTGCTCCAGCGTCGCGCGCGCCGGCAGATCGTCCGGTATCTTGATCGGCATGGGCTTTGGAAATGTCCTCCCCTGTCCTGTGCGCCCGGACTGTCCGGGCGGTCCGAAAGGTGATGAACATTTAGGCGGTCGCGCCGTGCGCTGCAAGCGCTCCGCCCTCCGGCAAGGCGGCGGCTCGCTGGGTCAGGCCCGCTGGTCGATCGCCCTGGAGACCAGCGAGACGAAGCCAGCCTCGCTGACGATGCCGGCGACGTCGTCGGCCTCGATCGTATAGCCGAAATTGCGCGCTATGGCCTCGTAATAGGGGATCCGGCGGTCGAGAAGCTGTTCGAAACCCCACACCGCGAAGCCGTCCGGGTCGACCTCCTCGTCGCGCGTGAGGCCGTGCATGCGCTTGTAGTCAGCCCAGCTCTCCTCGAGGAAGGCTTCCGGATAGTACATGGGTTTCGGCGCGGCCCTGAACCGGTCCACCAGCATGCGCTTGTGCTGCTCGGTGCCGCGGATATAGAGCAGCAGCGTGTGCTCCGACAGGCATTTCAGGACGGGATCGTCCGGATCGTCCGGATCGACCACCTCGCACAGGCTGCCGCCCGAATCGCAAAGGAAACGCGCATAGCCGTAGATGGTGCGCGCCTTCTCGATGAATTCGGGCACGTCGAGCAGGGCCGCGATCTCGGCGGCCTTGTGCTGGGCCTGACGGCGCCGGTATTCCGCAAACGAGATGCCGCCCCGGTCCGGATTGCCGGGCTTTCCGAGATAGGTCGACAGCGGGGCGAGGTTGTCGAAGGTGATGTTGGAGGAGATGTAGATCGAATCCGTCATCAGGAGCTGGCGCAGGAGAGGCACCTTCATCGCCTCGCGCTTGAACTCGTCGACAATGTATTCGCCCATGTAGCGCGTGCCGATGCGGTAGTCGACGGAGTAGTGGAACCAGTCGTGGCGCCTGAGCATGTTGCCGAGCGAGGTCTTGCCGACGCCGGACATGCCGAACACCGTGACGGCCTTGGCCGGCCAGTCGCGGAATGCCTCGCCACTCTCGAACCGCATCGCTGTCTCACCCCGTGAACGCCCTTGAGGAGCACCCCTTAGTACAGGGCGCTCGCGGGGGCAACGAAAGAGTCCGTGGCCGCCGGGTGCGGTCGCGGGTGCTCGATTTACACTTTATAATTGCACAAATGATGATATTCCCCTAAAAGGGGTGTCCTGTTTGGGGCACATCGTGCACAGCGTTACGCTGCGACGAAGACAGCGGGACAAGAGGGGGCATCATGACATCTTGGTCATCGGGCTACGTCACCGATATCGACTATTTTCCGGGGTTCTATGCGGAGCTGTCGCCGGAACGCTGCGCCTTCGGGCTGCTCAGCCAGGGGCTTGCCCAATGCGGCCGGACGCTGGGGCCGGGCCGATCCGCCGATCCCGCCTATCTGGAACTCGGCTTCGGCTACGGGGTGTCGCTGGCGGTTCACGCCGCGGCCTGCCCAGGCACCTATTGGGGCGCCGACTTCAATCCCGCCCATGCGCTCTATGCGCGCGACCTCGCCGAGGCGTCGGGGGCGGACATGACCGTCGCCGACGACAGTTTCGAGGAGCTGCTCGCCCGGCCCGACCTGCCGCAATTCGACATGATTGCCGTGCATGGCGTCTGGTCGTGGGTGAGCGACAGCAACCGGGACGCACTCATCGCGCTCGTGCGGCGCCATCTGAAGCCCGGCGGCGTGCTCAATATCAGCTACAATTGCGAGCCGGGCTGGGCCCAGATCGCCCCGTGGCAGCGTCTTGTGTCGTTCATGGCGCATGGCGGCGGACGCGGACAGACGATCTCCGAGCGCGCCGATGCGGCCGTGGGGTTCATGAACCAGCTGCGCGAGGCCGGCGCGGCCTGCTTCACGGGCAATCCGGCCCTTGCCGACTATGTGGACGGGCTCGGCCGGCACAATGCCCACTATGTGATCCACGAGCATCTCAACCGGCACTGGCGGCCCATGCTGTTCGCGGAGACGGCGGAGCTTCTCGCGGAGGCCAAGGTCGGCTTCGCGGCGTCGGCGCGGCCGCTCGATTATGTGAGCGGCATCAATCTGACCGCTCAGATGCAGGAGGTCCTGACCGGGATCTCCGACCCGGTTGTCCGGCAGACGGTCTACGACTACTGCATCAACAGGCGGTTCCGGTGGGATCTCTTCGCGCGCGGTGTGCGCAGGATGCCGGCGACGGACCAGCGCGAGAAGCTGCTGGCCACGCGGGTCGCGCTGGCGAGTACGCCGTCGGCCATTCCCATGACCGTGCCGGCCGCGCTCGGCGAGGCGGAGCTGAGACAGGACATATACCGGCCCCTGATCGACGCCCTGGCGAAGGACGGTTGCGCGCCGCGGTCGCTCGCCTCGCTTATCGACGAGCCGGGCTTGAAATCGCTCGAGTTCGGTCAGCTCGCCGAGGCGGTCATCATCCTGGTCGGCGCCGGCCATGCCCATCCCGTCCAGCAGGAGGAATTCGTAGAGCGCGCGAGGCCCGCCTGCGCCCGGCTCAACACCCATCTCTGCACACAGGCGCTGTCCCGCGAGGAAGTCAATGTGCTGGCCTCGCCGGTGATCGGAACAGGCGTCACGGTGCCCCGGTTCCACCAGATGTTCCTCCACGCCATCGCCGAGGGGCACAAGACACCGCGGGACTGGGCGAAATCGGCCTGGGAGGCCCTGTCGGCCTGCGGTCATCTCGTGCTGAAGGATGACAAGACGCTGGAGACCCCGGAAGAGAACCTCGCCGAGCTGGAAAGCATCGCGAAGACGTTCCAGAGCGACCGTTTGCCCATCCTGAAGACGCTGGGGATCGCCTGAGACCGGTGCATTGGCGAAGTTGAGAGAAGATTTCACGACTCTCTCTCAAGGCATTGGCAATAATATGATTTAGTAGCGATCCGGTACCCAGAGGCAAGACCGGCGCCACAGGGTGCCCGGGGTCGGAAGGCGCTGGGTCCCGTCTTGCCGGGACAAGCCCGGCAATGACGACCGGGACGGGAGTCCGGGTCAGTGCATCGCGCGCCGATTGGCGTTTCGACCTAACGCCGCTCGCGGCGGGACATGAAGGCCAGCCTTTCGAAGAGCTGGACATCTTGCTCGTTCTTCAGCAGCGCGCCATGGAGCGGCGGAATGAGCTTGCGGGTATCGCGCTCGCTGAGCGCCTCGGGCGGGATGTCCTCGTTGAGCAGGAGCTTGATCCAGTCGAGGAGTTCCGAGGTCGACGGCTTCTTTTTCAATCCCGGAACCTCGCGCAGCTCGTAGAAGGCGTTCAGCGCTTCTGAGACCAGTCGCGACTTGAGCCCCGGGAAATGGACGTCCACGATCTCCGCCATGGTGTCCGCGTCGGGGAACTTGATGTAGTGGAAGAAGCAGCGGCGCAGGAAGGCGTCCGGCAACTCCTTCTCGTTGTTGGAGGTGATGATCACAACGGGGCGCTGGCGGGCTCGTACGGTCTCGCCGGTCTCGTAGACATAGAACTCCATCCGGTCGAGCTCCTGGAGGAGATCGTTCGGAAACTCGATATCGGCCTTGTCGATCTCGTCGATCAGCAGCACGACGCGGGCATCGGCCTCGAACGCCTCCCAAAGCCTGCCCTTGCGGATGTAGTTGCGGACGTCCTTCACGCGCTCGTCGCCGAGCTGGGAATCGCGCAGGCGCGTCACGGCATCGTACTCGTAGAGCCCCTGATGGGCCTTCGTCGTCGACTTCACGTGCCATGTGACGAGCGGCATCTCCAGTGCCCCCGCCACCTCCTCGGCAAGCACCGTCTTGCCGGTGCCGGGCTCGCCCTTCACGAGGAGGGGGCGCTCCAGCGCGATGGCGGCATTCACCGCGATGCGCAGGTCCTCCGTGGCGACATAGCTGGCTGTTCCTTCGAATTTCATTGGACGGGACATCCTCTGGCAGGGTCGTGGGCACCGTGGGACGGAAGGGCTCGTTTTAGCGAACGGCGGCCGCGTTGACCAGAAGCGCAAAGCGCATCGCGCCGCTCCGGCAGGTGGTGCGAGAGAAAAGCTGTCGTAAGAGGCGAGTTAGGTATTGTCCGTCACCGCCGAGGTGGATATATAGGCGCCACTCATGGGAGGAACGCTGATTAGCGTTGAGGTGTTCGATGGCTGTGGACATCACAGAGGATTACAGGCCGTCAGACGACGAGCCCTTCATGAACGAACGCCAGCGGGAATATTTCCGCAACAAGCTGTTAGCCTGGAAAGACGACATTCTGCGGGAAAGTCGCGAGACCCTGGAGAACCTGCAGAACGAGAACGCCCAGTTGCCGGACCTCGCGGATCGTGCATCCACCGAGACCGACCGCGCGCTGGAGCTGAGGACCAGGGACCGTCAGCGCAAGCTCATTGCCAAGATCGACGCGGCACTGGAGCGGATCGAGGACGGCACATACGGCTATTGCGAGGAAACTGGCGAACCGATCAGCTTGAAGAGGCTCGACGCACGGCCGATTGCGACCTTGTCGGTCGAGGCGCAGGAACGCCACGAACGGCGAGAACGCGTCTATCGCGACGACTGATCGGCGGGGCCGCGAAATGCGGCCCCTTACAGTTTTCGGCATGCGGAAAGGCGGCCCGGAGCAGTCCGGGCCGACGTCAGGCGTGTTCCTGGCGAGGGCGCGCGGCCTGCCGGTCGTCCGCACAACCCGACTGCTCGATCTCGACGGTTGCGTGCGAGATGCCGAACTTTTCCGCAAGGCGCGCCTTGATGTCGGCATTGGCCTGTTCCGCGCCCGCCGCCTCGGCGATGCGCGCATGGAGCGTGATGAGCGGGCGCTCCTGGGTCAGCGACCAGATATGGACGTGGTGGACATCCTCCACCTGCGGTAGGGCCGCGACGAGGTCGTTGGCGATCTCCTCGACTGAAAGGTGATCGGGCGTGCCTTCCAGCAGGATGTGACCTGCCTCGGAGACGAGCCGCCAGGCGCCACGCAGCAGGATGAGCCCGACCAGCGCGGAAAGCAGCGGGTCGATCGGTGTCCATCCGGTCCAGATGATGACGAGGGCGGCGAGGAGGGCGGCCACCGATCCGAGCAGATCGCCCAGGACGTGGAGCAGCGCGCCGCGGATATTGAGGTTCTCCCGGTCGCCGCCATGGAGGAGGGCGAAGGCGGCGATGTTGACCGCCAGCCCTGCGAGCGCGACGACGAGCATGGTGCCGCCGAGCACCTCCACGGGCGAGAACAGCCGGTCGGCGGCCTCGAAGAAGATCCAGCCCACCACGAAGAACAGTGCGATGCCGTTGGCGAAGGCGACCAGGATCTGCAGCCGGTCGAAGCCGTAGGTGCGCTTGCGGTCGGGCGGATGGGCGGCGAGCCTGAAGGCGTACCAGGCGAAGCCGAGGGAAACGGCGTCGGTGAGCATGTGGCCGGCATCGGCGATGAGGGCCAGCGACCCGGAGATCAGGCCGCCGGCGACCTCCGCCACCATGAAGCCGCCGGTGAGCGCGGCTGCCCAGAATGTGCGCCGCTCGTTGCGTTTATGCCCGTGGCCCTCGTGCGATGCCCCTGTCATGCCGCTGGAGGCTGCTCCCCGTTCAGGTTCCGGCCGTCAGTACCTGTCGGAGTCGTCGTCGCGCGTCGTCTCCGCGGGACGGATGCTGCGCGGATCGGGGACGGAACCGCTCTCATGCGTGCGCGCTCCGCTCCTGGGATAGGACGGCGGCGTGTCGCCATAGCCGGAGGCGGGCTCCACCGCCGGCGGCTCGGGCGGGCGCATGGCAGCCGCGTCATCCGAACCGCGCGCCGCGCCGTATCCCCCGAACAGGGGCGGTTCGGAGTGCTGCTGGGCCCCGGGCGCCTCGCGGCGCGACATGGCGGGCTCCGGCGCGCGATAGGGCTCCGGCGGCACGAAATCGCGCTCGCGGCGCACGGGCGACTCGTCGTCCCGGCCCATGCCTGCGCCGCTTCGGGCGATGTTGGTTTCCACCACGACATCCTGCGGACCGCCGATCATGAGAAGATGCTCCACGGAATCGCGGCGCACGAGCACGAGGCGGCGCGTCTGGTCCACGGCCTCGACCTCGGTGACGGCAAGGCGCGCGCCGCCGCCCGTTCCGATACGCCGGCCCCATCTGCGGGCGACAAGCAGGATGACGAGCAGCGCGAGGAGGACGACGAAGACGGTCAGAAAGACCTGCCAATACTCGCTAATGAACTCCATTGGACCCAGTTTCCCATTCTTTCCGGCGGCGCCGCCGGCTTTCCCGAGGCGACAACACTAGCAGACTTGCCGATTTGCGGTCACGCGCTGGATGCCATGCCGGCGCGGCCATGGATATTGTGGTAAACGGCGCAGGCCGACCGCGGCGGCGATGGCTTCAGGCCGCGCGCCGGCTCCCGCGAACCGTTATACTGCCCGTGATTCGTGCGAGCAGTGCAGACGGTGGCGATGACCGACACCCGGGTGAAGCAGGAGCGCGGGCAGACGGTGCCCTTGAACGACCGTTCGCATGGCCGGCGGTGGCTGGCCATTCTGCTCGCGCTGCTCCTCGCGGTGGCAAGTGCCGGGGCGGCCTACCGGTTTCACGGCGCGGCCCCCCTGTGGGCGCTGATTGCACTGGGCATTGTGTCATTTTTGGGTCTGATGGCCATTTTCGGCACGATGGCCGGCCTCGTCCATTTCGGCCGGGCCTCCCGGCGGCAGCAATTCTTCGAGGCGCTGTTCGATGCTGTGCCGGAGGCCTGCGTGGTCACCGATCGGCGCGGGCGTGTACTCTATTGCAATCGGCGCTACCGCGGGCTGGTGGAGCGTGCGGGCCTTGCGCGCCTCGTCGGCGTGGAAAGCCTCTATGCGGGTTATCCGGAGATTTCCGACCGGATCTACCGGCTGGCCCAGGCCGCGCGAGACGGCGAGGGCGCGAGCGAGGAGTTCCGCCTGTCCGCCGGCAGCGCGGCGGCCGGCGCCTATTCCGACAAGTCGGCCTGGGTGCGGATTTCGGTGGACTGCGCGGTCCGCGACGGCGGGGGAGGGCCGGTCACGCTGTGGCGCGTCGCCGATGCGACCGACGAGCGCGCGCGCCAGGAGGAGGCCTTCGAGCACCTCCAGTTCATCATCAACTATCTCGACCATGCCCCGGCCGGTTTCTTCTCCGCCGATGCGGACGGCAATATCGAGTATATCAACGCAACGCTCGCGGAGTGGCTGGGTGTCGACCTCGCCGAGACGACCGGCGGCGCGCTCAATCTGAAGGACATCGTCGCGGATACCGGAGAGCAGATCCTCGCTGGCGCGGTTCCGGGGCCCGGCGGGATCGCCATAGAGAGCTTCGATCTCGACCTGAAGACGCGGGATGGCCGCATCGTGCCGGCGCGTATCGTCCACCGGCTCGATTTCGACGAGGAGGGCCGGCAGAAGCCGTCGCGCTCGCTCGTCCTCGACATGCGGCCGGAGGCGGAGGGCGGCATGGCCTCGGAGCCTGCCGAGATCCGGCTGTCGCGGCTCGTCAACTCCGCCCCCATCGGCATTGCCGAGGTCGACGAGGACGGCTGTATCGCCAATGCCAATGCCGCCTTCACGAAGGTGATGGGCAAGAAGGCGGCGCGCGGTGCCGGGCTCGCCGATCTGGTGGGCGAGGACGAGCGCGGATCCATCGCGCAGGCCGTCGACGCCGCGCGCGAGGGCCGCGTGCCCGCGCCGGTGGACGCCAATCTCGCCGGCGAGGAGGGGCGGACCGCGCAGCTCTTCTTCAGCCGCGCGGAGGATGCCGCGGGCGGTGCCGCGCGGGTCGTCGTCTATGCGGTCGACACCACTGCGCACCGGTCGCTGGAGATGCAGTTCGCCCAGAGCCAGAAGATGCAGGCCATCGGCCAGCTTGCCGGCGGCATCGCGCACGATTTCAACAATGTCCTCACCGCGATCATCGGCTTCTCCGACCTTCTGCTTGCCAAGCACCGGCCGACCGACCCGTCCTTCAAGGACATGATGAACATCAAGCAGAACGCCAACCGGGCGGCCAACCTGGTGCGCCAGCTCCTGGCCTTCTCGCGTCAGCAGACCCTGCGCCCGGAAGTGCTGTCGCTGACCGACGTCCTGTCGGATCTCGGAAACCTGCTCGGCCGGCTGCTCGGCGAGAAGATCGAGCTGCAGATCACCCATGGCCGCGATCTCTGGCCGGTCAAGGCGGATGTGAACCAGTTCGAGCAGGTGATCATCAACCTCGCCGTCAATGCCCGCGACGCCATGCCCGAAGGCGGCACGCTGACGGTGCGCACCGCCAATGCAAGCGTCGACAAGACCAAGACCCCGAAGCCCGACGTCATGCCGCCGGGCGACTATGTGCTCTGCGAAGTGTCCGACACCGGCACCGGCATGCCGCGGGAGGTGCTGGAGAAGATCTACGAACCCTTCTTCTCCACCAAGGATATCGGCAAGGGAACGGGGCTCGGCCTCTCCACGGTCTACGGCATCGTCAAGCAGACCGGGGGCTTCATCTTCTGCGACAGCGAGGTCGGCAGGGGCACGACCTTCCGCATCTATCTGCCCCGCCATATCCAGAGCGAGGAGAAGGCGCCGGAGGACCGGGCCGACAAGCGCGACGCCAGACGCGCCGACCTGACCGGCAAGGGGACGGTGCTGCTCGTGGAGGACGAGGAGGCCGTGCGCGCCTTCGCCGTGCGCGCGCTCGCCCAGCGCGGCTACACGGTTCTGGAGGCCGAGCGCGGCGATGCGGCCATCGAGCTTGCCGCCGAGCACGAGGACGCCATCGACCTTCTCATCTCCGATGTCTCCATGCCGGAGATGGACGGTCCCACGCTCCTGAAGGAGCTGCGCAAACGCGGCATGACGGCCAAGGTCATCTTCATCTCCGGCTATGCGGAGGACTCCTTCCGCAAGAATCTCGAAGACACGGAGGATTTCGCCTTCCTGCCCAAGCCGTTCACGCTCAAGCAGCTCGCCGCGGCGGTGAAGGACGCGATGGAGGGCTAGGCGGCGGCCGGAGCGACGGTCCTGAGGGTCCTCTGTCCTGGCGGCCCGCCCCGCCCATTTTCCCGTTTTCCGTTCGGGAGGGCATGATATGGTCGCCGCCGACCCGCCTGTTCGAACCATCCCCACAATTTGCGAGCAAGAGGCCATGACCGCTTCGCCGACCCTGCCGACACTGGACCGCCATGCAAAGGATCTTGCCGAAGGGCGCACCACGTCGCGCGCCCTGGTGGAGGCAGCCCTTGCCCGCATCGACGAGACGGACGGGGAGGGCGCGCGCGCCTTTGTGCGGGTCGACCGGGAAGAGGCGCTTCTCGCCGCCGACTACATGGATGCGCTGCGTGCCCGCGGCGCCGCGCCATCGGCCTATGCCGGCATCCCGATCTCGGCGAAGGACCTGTTCGACCTTGCCGGCCAGGTGACGACGGCCGGCTCCACCGTGCTCGCAGGCGAGCCGCCGGCCGAGCGCGACGCGCCGGCGATCGCGCGGCTGAAGCAGGCGGGCCTGGTGGTGCTCGGGCGCACCAACATGACGGAATTCGCCTATTCGGGCGTCGGCCTCAACCCGCATTACGGCACGCCGGCCAGCATCTGGGACCGGGCGACGCGGCGCATTCCGGGCGGCTCCTCGGCGGGCGCGGGCGTCGCGGTGGCGGAGGCCATGGGCGTCGTCGGCATCGGCACGGATACGGGCGGGTCCTGCCGCATTCCGGCGGCCTTCAACGGTATTGTCGGTTACAAGCCGTCCTCGGGCCGGGTGCCTTGCGAGGGGGCCTATCCGCTGGCGGCGTCGCTCGATTCCGTGGGGCCGCTCGCGCCGAGCGTGGCTTGCGCGGCGGCCATCGACGCGCTGATGGCCGGCGACTGGGACGGCGCGGTCGGCGAGCTCGACCCCGCGCGGATCCGCATCGGCGTGCCGCAGACGCTTGTTCTCGACGGGCTCGACGACGCCGTGGCGCGCGACTTCGAGCGTGCGCTGGGCAAGCTCTCTGAGGCCGGCATGCGTGTCGAGGATATCACCCTGGCCGAGCTTGCCGAGTTGCCGAAGATCAATGCCGGCGGCGGGCTCGCCGCCGCCGAGGCCTATGCCTGGCACAGGGACATGCTGGAGGACCGCGAGGCCGATTACGATCCGCGGATCGCCCGGCGGATCCTCGCCGGCAAGGCGCTGTCGGCAGCCGACCTGATCGAGATCCTGGCGGCGCGCGAGGTGATGATCGACATCGCGGATGCCGCGATGGACGGTTTCGACGTCCTGGCCCTTCCCGCCGTCGCCATCGTCGCGCCCCCGGTCTCCGCGCTCGACCGGGACGAGGACTATATGCGCATCAACGCGACATGCCTGCGCAACACCGCCGTCGCGAACTTCCTCGACGGCTGCGCGATCACCATGCCGATGCAGACACCGGGCGAGGCGCCGACGGGGCTCATGCTCATGGCCGGGCACGGTGCGGACCGGCATCTGTTCGCCGTGGCGAAGGCGTGCGAGGCGCTGATTTAACAATCTGAGATAGTGAAATCGAAAAATCTCCTTAGGGTTGCGATTTGTGTTGACAGCCAGTGAGGGTGTTTGTAGATTTTAACAATCGAAGGTTGCATACGGGTAGAGGCAACACGCAGATCGGGCGGCCTTCGAACTGGGTGGGACCGCACAGGCAGGGGGATCGGGCGATGGGAGCAGCAGGCAGACGGGGATCGGCGCGCCGGCAAATGCCCGCATGCTGCGCCCTGCGCCCCAAAGTCCTCGTTACCTCGAATCTTTCCGTGCGGTTCGTTGGAATTACGGGTCCGGAGGCCGAAGCGGCCGGGCCCGGAACAGGATCTGCCGGGGCATATGGGGGCGAAAGCCTTCGCTCCGGTGGGTGGAAGGCCGGGTGCTCTGCTCCTCTCTCCCCATTGGCGGCTGATACTGTGCATCGCCCCTCAGGTAGGGCATCCGGCCTTTTTCTGACTTAAGGCTCTGTATCCAGTAGAACGGCCGGCGCCCCTGGACGCCGGCCGTTTCCTTTTTGGAGCGCGTCAGGTCCAGGGCGGGAAGTGCCCCTGCGCGGCCAGCGCCCTCATGCGCGTCTCGAGTGCCTCCATGAAGCCGGCTATGGACCCTGTCCACGAGAACGTCTCGCCGACGAAGACGTCGCAGGTGAAGGGCACGAAGAGCCAGCTTCCCTTGGGCAGCGCCTTGCCGAGCCCGTGGAAGAAGACCGGGGTCACGGGGACCTCGGGTGCGGCCTTCGCCAGATGGGCGATACCCTTCTTGTAGCGGGCAAGCCGCTCCGGCTCCCCGCGCGAGCCTTCCGGGAAGAGGATCAGGATGTCGCCGCGGGCAAGCGCCGCCTCGCAGTCGGCGAGCGGATTGCCGCCGGTCCGGCCGCTGCGGTCGATGGGCAGGATGCCGATGAGCCGCGTGGCGATCCATTTCATGACCGGATTGGCGAGGAAATAGTCCATCGCGGCAACCGGGCGAACGCGGTCGAGGTCCCTCAGCGGAAACAGCGACATGAGCGTCAGCGTGTCGAGATGGGAGTTGTGGTTGGCGACGATGATCGCGGGGCCGGAACGCGGCAGGCGCTCGCGGTTGCGGATGTTGAGGCCCATCACGAGCAGCACAATGCCGCGTACGACGAGGCCGAAGAAGGCGAGACGGGCGAGCCGGGTGAGCATGAACTGCGTGCCTCGTCCTTACGGATAGAAGACATAGCGGAAGAAATGGAAGAACACCGGCGCCGTGTAGGTGAGGCTGTCGACCCGGTCGAGGATGCCGCCATGGCCGGGGATGAGCTGGCCGGTGTCCTTCACGCCGAGATCGCGCTTCATGGCCGACATGGTCACGTCTCCGACAAAGCCCGCGATCGCGATGATCGCGCCGGCAAGGGCGCCCCAGGCCGGCGTCATCGGCGTGAGCCACGGGCTGAGCGCGGCGCCGAGCACGGCCGCGGTCGCCAGCCCGCCGAGGAACCCCTCCCAGGTCTTGTTCGGGCTGACCGTCGGCGTGATCCGGTGCCCGCCGGTGGCGCGCGAGATGAGCTTGCCCCATGTGAATTGCGCGACGTCGTTGAACTGGGTGAGGAAGACGACGAAGAACAGCAGGCCAGCGCCGCCTGCGACCGGGTTCACCGGGCCGCCTGTGGTCAGCAGGATGCCCAGATGGCTCAAGGCAAACACCGTCATCATCAGGCCCCAGCTCAGCGTCCCGACGGCGGCGAGATGGCCGGCCGTCTCGCCCCTGAGCGCCATGAGCATGGGGAAGAACAGGAAGACCCAGATGGGAATGAAGACGATGAACATGCCGTACCAGCCATCCGCGATCCAGTAGAACTGGGCGGGCACGGCGAGATAGGCGCACAGGATCACCGCGCGGTCGATGCGCCGCGTCGGGATGAGGGAGAAATATTCCTTCAGAGCCAGATAGCTGATGAAGCCCAGGAACACGATGGCCGCTGTCTCGTTGAACGCGACGGCGAGCGTGAAGGCGGCGACCATCCACCACCATGAGCGGATCCGTAAAGAGAGCTCGGAGGGGCTTTTCGCGTCGCGCCCGCCTCCGCGCTCCATCCAGGCGACGATGAGGGTGGCGGCGACGAGGAGGCCGTAGACGCCGGCGAGCGCCAGGACGACATTGTGGGGAATGGCGAGCGTCATGGGCGGGGGGCTCCGCTGTCCGATCGAAGGCCTGCGCGCATGCGGTTGGCGACGGTCCAGGCCGACAGGAGGGCGATGGCGGCGACATAGATGTCGCCCCAGGGGGCGAGCGGCAGGCCGGCCCCGTGAAGCACAGCGAGGAGGCCGAAGGCGGCGGCCCGGTCGCTCTTGCCCATGGGCCCGTCATAGCGCCTCTCCGACCCGATCGCGAGCGCGGCGAGGCCGGCCGCCTCGGTAAGCAGGGCCGCGAACACCGCGATCACGACGAGGGGGGCGGAGAGCCCCGCGACCAGCGCGAAGGGCAGATAGAGCGCGGCGTCGGAAACGATGTCGCAGAGCTCGTTCAGAAGTGCGCCGAGCCGGCTCCTCTGGCCGAACTCGCGCGCCAGCATGCCGTCTATGGCATTGAGCGCCATGCGCGCAAAGAGCGTCGCGGGCAGCAGCAGGAAGGCCAGCGCGCTCCCCGGCGCAAGCGCCAGCCAGGCGCCATGGGCGAGGCTCAGTCCGCAGGCGGCGAGCGTGACCTGGTTGGCGGTGACACCGCGCCCGGCGAGTGCCCGGCACAGCGGGCGCAGCAGGGCCTGAAAGCGCGGCTTGAGCGCATAGATCGACGGCATGGGCTCTCCGGTCCCCGAAATGACGGCTCCATGGAGACTGTTAGAGCAAAACGGCCTTTCGCGTAAGCGTTCTCCACAGGAAAATGTCGATAAACCAGATGCTTGAGCGCGAGCCCGGTATCATGTCACAGCGCGTCGGAGGGGCATGGAAATGAACGGTTGCGATGAGAACAAAAATGGTACATTCTCTCACCTCGAGCGCGACGGCCAGGGCGCATTGCATAGGCTCGGCCCATGTGAAATAAGGAATGCGACACATGTCCAAAGCGAATCTGCGGGTTGTTGAGACAGACAACATGGATAAGCAAAAAGCACTTCAGGCCGCCCTCGGACAGATCGAGCGCGCATTCGGCAAGGGCTCGATCATGCGGCTCGGCCAGGGCGAGAAGGCGGTGGAGACCGAGGTCGTGTCGACCGGGTCCCTGGGCCTCGACATCGCACTGGGCATTGGCGGGCTGCCGCGCGGACGTGTGGTGGAGATCTACGGGCCGGAGTCCTCCGGAAAGACGACGCTGGCGCTTCACACCGTGGCGGAAGCGCAGAAGAAGAACGGAATCTGCGCCTTCGTCGATGCCGAGCACGCGCTCGATCCGGCCTATGCCCGCAAGCTCGGGGTCAATCTCGACGAGCTCCTGATCTCCCAGCCCGATACCGGCGAGCAGGCGCTGGAGATCGCCGACACCCTGGTGCGCTCCGGCGCGGTGGAGGTCCTGGTCATCGACTCGGTCGCCGCGCTCACGCCGCGTGCCGAGCTCGAGGGCGAGATGGGCGACAGCCAGCCCGGCCTGCAGGCCCGCCTGATGAGCCAGGCGCTCCGGAAGCTGACCGCGTCGATCTCCAAGTCCCACTGCATGGTGATCTTCATCAACCAGATCCGCATGAAGATCGGCGTGATGTATGGCAGCCCGGAGACGACGACCGGCGGCAACGCGCTGAAGTTCTATTCCTCCATCCGCCTCGACATCCGCCGCATCGGTTCGATCAAGGAGCGCGACGAGATCAAGGGCAACCAGACCCGCGTCAAGGTGGTCAAGAACAAGCTCGCCCCGCCGTTCAAGCAGGTGCAGTTCGACATCATGTATGGCGAGGGCATCTCCAAGACCGGCGAGCTTATCGATCTCGGCGTGACCGCCGGCATCGTGGAGAAGGCGGGGTCCTGGTATTCCTACAACAATGAGCGGATCGGCCAGGGCCGGGAGAACGTCAAGACGTTCCTGAGGGAGAACCCGGAGGTCGCCCAGACGATCGAGAACGCGATCCGGGCCAATGCCGGCCTTCTCGGGGAACAGCTCATGACCCATCCGGAAAGCGACGGTGACGGCGACGCCTCCTCCGGCGACGATGTCGGCGCGACCGGCTGACCGGGTTTCGCATTGCCTTTCGGGCCGGTCGAACGGCCCCCGGACCGGCCGCGGATGCGAACGCGGCCGGTTTTGCTTGTTCTGGAGCGGTGTCTTGGAGCCGTGCGGGGCGTTTCCCATCTAAAGAGAAGCCTCGTCTGGACAGCCGGTGTCCCCGGACGCTAAAAGCGAACACCCTTCAGGGACCGCAAGGGCGCGGGCACCGGGGGAGGACGATGACGGTTTCAGGCAACGGCAGCCGGCCGGGAGCGCGCGACAGGGCGCGTGCCGGGCGTGCGGCCGCGAGGAGACGAGCACTCACATGACTGGGGTCAACGAGATCCGCACCCATTTCCTGGAGTATTTCCGCAAGCACGGCCACGAGGTCGTGCCGTCGGGACCGCTCGTTCCGCGCAACGATCCGACCCTGCTCTTCACCAATGCCGGCATGGTGCCGTTCAAGAACGTGTTCACGGGCGCGGAGAAGCGCCCCTACAACCGCGCGACCACGGCGCAGAAATGCGTGCGCGCGGGCGGTAAGCACAACGATCTCGACAATGTCGGCTACACCGCGCGCCACCACACCTTCTTCGAGATGCTCGGCAACTTCTCCTTCGGCGACTATTTCAAGGATGTCGCGATCGAGCTGGCCTGGACACTGGTGACGAAGGAGTTCGGCCTCCCGGCCGACCGGCTGACGGCGACCGTCTATGCGCAGGACGAGGAGGCCTTCTCGCTCTGGCGGAAGATTTCGGGCCTGCCGGAGGAGCGCATCATCCGCATCCCCACCTCGGACAATTTCTGGGCGATGGGCGATACCGGCCCCTGCGGCCCCTGCTCGGAGATCTTCTACGATCACGGACCCCATATTGCGGGCGGCCCCCCCGGCAGCCCCGACGAGGACGGCGACCGGTTCGTGGAGATCTGGAACCTCGTCTTCATGCAGTATGAGCAGGTCACGCCGGACGAGCGTGTCGACCTGCCGCGTCCGTCCATCGACACCGGCATGGGTATCGAGCGGATCGCGGCGGTGCTCCAGGGCACGCACGACAATTACGAGATCGACCTGTTCACCGCGCTCATCGGGGCGTGCGAGGACATTACCGGCGTGGCCGCCGAAGGCGCGCAGGCGCCGAGCCACCGTGTCATCGCGGACCATCTTCGCGCGTCGAGCTTTCTCATCGCCGACGGCGTCCTGCCCTCCAATGAGGGCCGCGGCTACGTGCTCAGGCGGATCATGCGCCGCGCCATGCGCCATGCCCATCTCCTCGGCATGGAGGAACCGCTCATGTGGCGGCTCGTGCCCACGCTCGTGCGCGAGATGGGCCAGGCCTATGGCGAGCTCGTCCGGGCGGAGGCGCTTATCACCGAGACGCTGAAGCTGGAGGAGCGGCGCTTCCGCGACACGCTCGACCGCGGCCTGAAGATCCTCGAGGAGGAAACCGCGGGCCTCGGCGAGGGCGACAGCCTGCCGGGCGAGGCGGCCTTCAAGCTCTACGATACTTACGGGTTTCCGCTCGACCTGACGGAGGACGCGCTGCGCCCGCGCGGCATCGGCGTCGACACGGACGGCTTCGACACGGCGATGGAGCGTCAGCGCGCCGAAGCCCGCAAGGCGTGGGCCGGGTCCGGCGAGGCGGCGACCGAGACGGTCTGGTTCACGCTAAAGGACGAGCTCGGCGCGAGCGAGTTCCTCGGCTACGAGACGGAGACCGCGGAAGGTATCGTCGCAGCCCTCGTGCAGGACGGCGCGGTCGTGGAGACCCTTAGCCAGGGGGCGGACGGTGCGGTCGTCGCGAACCAGACACCGTTCTATGCGGAATCGGGCGGCCAGGTCGGCGACCGCGGTGTCATCCGCACCGCCGAGGGCGCGCTGTTCCGTGTCGCCGACACGCAGCGCCGGGCCGACGGGCTGATCGTCCATCTGGGGCGCATGGAGGCCGGCACGCTCGCGCGCGGCGACGTGATCGAGCTGGAGGTCGATCATCTGCGCCGCTCCGGTGCGCGCATCCATCATTCCGCGACCCATCTCGTCCATGAGGCGCTGCGCGAGGTACTGGGCGAGCATGTCGCCCAGAAGGGTTCCCTGGTGGAGCCCGGCCGGCTGCGCTTCGATTTCGCCCATCCCGGCGCCATGTCGGCCGGCGACATCGAGAGGGTGGAGGAGATCGCCAACCGCGTCGTCGCGCAGAACGATGAGGTGACGACCCGCCTCATGAGCGTGGACGAGGCCATCGCGGAGGGCGCGCGCGCCCTGTTCGGCGAGAAATACGGCGAGGAGGTCCGCGTGGTCGCCATGGGCCACAAGCCCGGCGAGGGCGGCAACCGTCCAGTCTATTCTCTGGAACTGTGCGGCGGCACCCATGTGGCGCGCACCGGCGATATCGGGTTGGTCAAGATCGTCGCGGAGGGGGCTTCTGCGGCCGGTGTGCGCCGGATCGAGGCGCTCGCCGGCGATGCCGCGCGCGCCTATCTGGAACAGCAGGACGAGCGCGTCCAGGAGGCGGCCGCGGTCCTCAAGGTCCGCCCGGTCGATCTGGTGGACCGTGTGAAGGCGCTCGTCGAGGAGCGCCGGACGCTGGAGCGCGAGCTCGCCGATGCCCGCAAGAAGCTCGCCCTTGGCGGCGGCGGAGAGGCCGGCGGCGATGCGGGCATCTCGGAGATCGCGGGCGTGAAGGTGATGGCGCGGGTGCTGAACGGCATCGAGCCGAAGGATCTGCGCGGCCTCGTCGACGACGGCAAGAAGACGCTCGGCTCTGGCATCGTGGCGCTGATCGGCGTCAGTGCGGAAGGCAAGGCGGCCCTCGCCGTCGGCGTGACGAAGGACCTCGCCCAGACCTACAATGCCGTTGAACTCGTGCGCGCGGGTGCAGAGGTTGTCGGCGGCAAGGGCGGCGGCGGCCGGCCGGATATGGCGCAGGCGGGTGGACCGGACGGCGCACGCGCGCAGGACGCGCTCAAGGCCATCGCCGACAAGGTGAGCGCGCTCGCCCCGGCAACGGCCTGATCCGCCTTTCGCCCGGACCGGCGCCGGATCGGGCGGGCGGACCGGTGCAGGACAGTGGCGCAGCGGCCATCCCGGGGCGGGGTGGCCGCTGCCCCAGAAAGAGGCTCATGGACGCAAGGCGCGGTACACCGGCATCGTCGGGACGGCACCTCAGGCGCAGGCTCTTCGAGATCGTGGAGAATGGCTGGCGCCATGATCGCGCGGGCCGGTTCTTCGACGTTTTCATCGCGACGCTCATCATCGCGAATGTCGCCGCGACCATCGTGCAGACCGTGCCCCAGATCGCGGAACGGTACGGCACGCTCATCGACCGGTTCGACGCGGTCTGCGTCGCCGTCTTCATCGTCGAGTACGGCCTTCGGTTGTGGACGGTGAGCGAGCATCCGGTCTATGGGCGCCTGCCTGCACTGCGCGGACGGCTGACCTTCGCGGCGACGCCGCTCATGATCCTCGACCTCGTGGCGATCCTGCCCTTCTTCGTCGCGCTGTTCTTTCCCGTCAATCTGGCCGCGGTCCGCGTGCTGCGGCTGGTGCGCTTCTTCCGGCTCGCGCGCTATTCGCCGGCGCTCGGCACCATCGGCCGCGTCATCCGGGCGGAAGGCCGTGCGCTTGCGGCCTGCATCGTGGTCCTGTGCTCGGTGCTCATCCTGGCCTCGGTCGCGATGTATCTGGCGGAAGGCCATGTGCAGCCGGACAAGTTCGGCTCCGTGCCGGCGGCCATGTGGTGGGGCGTGGTGACGCTCTCGACCGTCGGCTATGGCGACGTGGTGCCGAGCACGCCCGGCGGACGCCTCATCGGCGCCATCGTCATGATCTGCGGCTTCGGTCTGTTCGCGCTGCCCATCGGCATTCTCGCCTCCGGCTTTCAGCAGGAGATCCGGCGGCGCGATTTCGTCGTCACCTACACCATGGTGGCGAGCGTTCCGCTCTTTGCCAATCTCGACGCGCATATGCTGGCGGAGGTGATGCGCAGCCTCAATTCGCGCCGCATGCGGCCCGGCGAGCCGATCATCAGCGAGGGCGAAACCGCGGATGCGATGTATTTCATCATGGAAGGCAAGGTGGAGGTCGAGTTGCCCGAGGGGCCTGTCACCCTGTCGGCGGGCGACTTCTTCGGCGAGATGGCGCTTCTGCGCCACAGCCGCCACAGCGTGGGGGTCAAGGCGCTTGAGCAGTGCGAGCTCCTGATGCTGCGCGCCCACGATTTCCGTCTTCTGCTCGCCCGCCACCACGATTTCGCCGTCGCAATCCGCACCGCCGCAAAGAAGCGCGCCACGGAGAAACGCGGCGATCTGGTGATGTCGAAACCGGGGCCGTCCTGACTGTCGAGCGGACCTACTCGTCCCGGTCGGGATGCTGCAGGCTTTTCAGCCTGGCGAGACGCTCGGGCGCGATGTCGTCCTCGGTCCGCGTGCCCGGCAAGGTGTGGAGCTCGTCGAACCACGGCATGCGCGCTTCGATCCCGAACTGCTCTTTCGGGCGGACACGCGCAGGCTCGTCGAGGCTGCCGATGGACACGTCCATCCAGTCGCCGTCCGTGTAGCGGAAACTGAGCGGCGTGCCGCAGGCCGGGCAGAAGCCGCGCTCGACGATTTCGGAGCTCCTGTAGAGGCCGGGCTCGCCCTTCGTCCAGGCGAAGTCCCGGTTGCGGACGGGGGCGAGCGGCGCGAAGAACGAACCGAAAGCCTTCTGGCACATCCGGCAATGGCAGATATGCACGCCCTCCGGCTCCGCATAGAGGGCGTAGCGCACGGCGCCGCACTGGCAGCCGCCGGTATGCATGGGAGTGCGGTCGTCCGGCATGGGGCTCCTCCATCCTCACATGAAAACGGGGCGATGTTGCCATCGCCCCGCCGGATCGTACAGTGCCTCGTGGCCGCTCTCAGGCCTTCGCCATGGCCTTCTCGAAATTCTCCGCCACCTTGTCGAGGAAGCCGGTGGTCGACAGCCAGGGCTGGTCCGGGCCGACGAGGATCGCGAGATCCTTCGTCATGTCTCCGGCCTCCACCGTGTCGACGACGACGGTCTCCAGCGTCTGGGCGAAGGTCTTGAGCGCCTCGTTGCCGTCGAGCTTGGCGCGATGGGCAAGGCCGCGCGTCCAGGCGAAGATCGAGGCGATGGAGTTGGTGGAGGTCTCCTTGCCTTCCTGGTGCAGCCGGTAGTGGCGCGTCACCGTGCCGTGGGCGGCCTCCGCCTCGACCGTCTTGCCGTCGGGCGACATGAGCACCGACGTCATGAGGCCGAGCGAGCCGAAGCCCTGGGCCACCGTGTCGGACTGCACGTCGCCGTCATAGTTCTTGCAGGCCCACACATAGCCGCCGTTCCACTTCATGGCGCAGGCGACCATGTCGTCGATCAGGCGATGCTCGTAGGTGATGCCGGCCTTCTCGAACTTGCCCTTGAACTCCGCGTCGTAGACCTCCTGGAACAGATCCTTGAAGCGGCCGTCATAGGCCTTCAGAATCGTGTTCTTGGTGGAGAGGTAGACGGGCCAGCCGCGCATCAGGCCGTAATTCATCGAGGCGCGGGCGAAGTCGCGGATCGACTCGTCGAGATTGTACATGGACATGGCGACGCCCGGACCGGGGAAGTCGTAGACCTCGTGCTCGATCTCGGTGCCGTCCTCGCCGACGAACTTGACGGTGAGCTTGCCCTTGCCGGGGACCTTGAAGTCGGTGGCGCGGTACTGGTCGCCGAAGGCGTGGCGGCCGACCACGATGGGCTGCGTCCAGCCGGGCACGAGGCGGGGAATGTTCTTGCACACGATCGGCTCGCGGAAGATCACGCCGCCGAGGATGTTGCGGATCGTGCCGTTGGGCGAGCGCCACATCTTCTTCAGGCCGAATTCCTCCACGCGCGCCTCGTCGGGCGTGATGGTCGCGCATTTGATGCCGACGCCGTACTTCTTGATGGCCTCGGCGGCCTCGACGGTGATCTTGTCGTCCGTCTCGTCGCGCTTCTCGATCCCGAGATCGTAATATTTCAGATCGATATCGAGATAGGGAAGGATCAGCTTTTCCTTGATGAACGCCCAGATGATGCGGGTCATCTCGTCGCCATCGAGCTCGACGACAGGATTGTCGACCTTGATCTTGCTCATGAAACTCCTCGACTGGTGGCTCTTGGGAGGGTGTTGTCGGCGCGGACAATAGCCGAGGAGCGCGGGCGCGCCAAGTACGGGCGGGGGCGCAAGAGGCGTCAAATGCGCACCCGCCCGCAGGTCTTTGCGTCAGTTGGCCGCCGTCATCCGCCGGGCACGGTCGCGCACGAGGAACATGACGGCGCGGTCCGGGAAGTCGGTGAAGACGCCATCGGCGCCGGCGTCGAACAGGACGACGGCCAGTTCCTCCTCCAGGCTTGCCGACCAGTCGGGCAGGTCGTCGGCGCGCAGCGTGTAGGGGTGGACCTCCATCCCGTTCTCGTGCGCGGCCTTCACGAGGCCGGTGAGGACGGGGCGCCCGGCCTCGTCGCGGCCCGTCACGATCTGCGGGATCCACGGGCCGACGCCGTCGGCCACCCTGGCGATCTCCGCCATGGCGTCCGGCGTCTTCATCCAGTCGTAATCGTTGTCGGGCGCCTCGTTCCAGTCGTTCTCCGCGATGAGCTGGACGAGCCGGCCCTCATAGCCGAGCTCGCCGCGGATACGCTGGGTTTCGTTCCAGTCGAAGCACTGGATGTAGGCCTTGTCGCTCTTGGCCGTGTAGCCGTATTTGGCGAGCGTATCGACGACGATCTTCGAGATGTCCTGGCCTTCGGCGCGGTGGAAGGCCGGCGCCTTGATCTCGGTATAGATGCCGACGGTGCGCCCCGTCGCCTTGTTGAGGCCCTGGATGAGCTGGAGTTCCTCCTCCAGTGTCGGCACCGCGAAGGACGACGCGTCGAGCGGGAAACGGCCCGGATAGACGGCCTTGCCGGTCTCGCGGTCGAAGCGCTCGGTGGCCTTCAAGCCCTTGATCTCGTCGAGCGTGAAGTCGATGGCGTAGAAACGGCCGTCCTCGCGGGCGCGGTCGGGATAGACCTCGGCGACATCGGTCACCGTGTCGAGATAATGGTCGTGCAGCACGACGGGCACGCCGTCCCTGGTGAGCACGACATCCTGCTCGATATAGTCGGCGCCCATGGCATGGGCCATGGCCTTGGCCGCCAGCGTGTGCTCGGGCAGGTAGCCGGACGCGCCGCGATGGGCGATGACGACCTTCTCCGCGGCGCCGGCCGGGCTGGCGCCCAGCATGGCGAGCCCGATGGCCGCGGCCGCGGCAAACTTCGTGAGACGGGCGATCATGGCAGTCCTCCTTGGGTGGCGATCGCATGGACAGCCGCCGTTGATGACCGCCGATTGTGTCGTGCGCGTTACAAGGAAACCGCCCGGTTGCCGCCATAGCTTCCCACCGGCGTGAAAATCGCTTTAAAAGGGCTCCCGCGAAGAGATCTTTCAAGGACAGGGAGAGCATGGCGCAGAACGGACAGGCAGGGGCGGAGCGGCCGCAGACAGGCGCGCCGGCGGTGATTCTGGTGGAGCCGCAGCTCGGCGAGAATGTCGGCACGGCCGCGCGCGCCATGGCCAATTTCTCGCTGAGCGAGATGCGCCTCGTCGCGCCGCGCGACGGCTGGCCGAACGAGCGTGCGGTCAAGGCGGCCTCCGGCGCCGATTTCATCGTGGAGGCCGCGCGCGTCTTCGACACGGTGGAGGAAGCCGTTGCCGATCTCAACGTCGTGCTCGCCACGACGGCGCGCCGGCGCGACATGATCAAGCCCGTCTATTCGCCGGAGACGGCCGCGCGCGAGATGACGGCGCGGCTCGCCGATCCGGACGTCAGGGCCGGCATCCTGTTCGGCCGGGAGCGTACGGGGCTCGGCAATGACGAGGTGGCGCTCGCCGACGGCATCATTATGGCGCCGGTCAACACCGCCTTCGCCTCGCTCAATCTCGCCCAGGCGGTGCTTCTCGTCGGCTATGAATGGTTCAAGCTCCACACCGACGGCGCGCTCGGCCGCGAGACGCCGGTGGAGGCGGCGGGCCGGGAGGGGCTCTATACGGCGCATACGCGCGCGGCGACCAAGGAAGAGCTGATCGGGCTGTTCGAGCATCTCGAACGCGAGCTCGACGAGGCCAATTTCCTGCGCCCGCCGGAGAAGCGCCCGGCCATGGTGCGCAACTTGCGCAACATGCTCTCGCGCGCCAACCTCACCGAGCAGGAGGTCCGCACGCTGCGCGGCGTGATCGCGTCGCTCGTGCGCAATCATGAGCGGGGGTAGGGGCCTCTGCCTGTCGGGGATCTGGGACGGCCCGATCTATGCGGCCGCTTGTGTCTTGAAGGAAGCCACGATGATTACGCACTTGTCGTCCGACGCGCTCGTGCTGGAAACCGAACGGTTGCGTCTCGTGCCGATGACTATGGCTGATGAGGATATCGCACGCGCGCTCCTGTGCGATCCGCGGGTCATGCGTTATGTCACCGACGTCATGACGCCTGAGGCGGTGAGGGATCATATGGCCGAGGCGACACGACGCGGTGCGGGAGGCCGCATCGGCATATGGTGCGCGATCCGCAAGGATACCGGCGAGAAGATCGGGGATGGCGTGCTGACGCCGGTGCCGATTGACGGCTGCGACACCGACTGGAGCCAGGTGGTTCCCGATGCCTATCCCGCCGGTCAGATCGAGGTCGGGTACCTGCTCGTGCCGTCCGCCTGGGGGCAGGGCTTTGCCACGGAAATCTGTGCGCGGCTCCTGCAGTTCGCGTTTGAGCAGACAACGCTGCCCGAGGTCGTGGCGACCACTGACCCCGACAACAGGAAATCCCAGCACGTCCTGACGAAATGCGGCATGCGCCCCTTGGGGGTGAAGCGCGCCTATGGCGATGACAATGCCCAGTGGTTCGCGATGACGCGGCCCGAGTGGGAGGCTCGAAGCGCCCTGTCATGACGGTGCCGGCGGCACGAAAGCCGTTTCGGTCTGGAGATCGCCATGTGCCGGATGACCCGTCGTGACCCCGACCGGCTCGCCGGCACGCGCAGAATCATGCCGCCTCGAGCGTCTCCGCCATGCCCTCGAAGAAGCGCCGGCAATCGGTGCCGCCATGGAGCGGCTCGATGAAGTTCTCCGGATGCGGCATCAGCCCCAGGACGTTGCCGGTCTCGTTCAGGATCCCGGCGATATTGCGCTGGGAGCCGTTGGGGTTGGCGTCTGCCGTGAGCTCGCCGCGCTCGTCGCAATAGCGCAGCGCCACCCGGCCCTCGCCCTCCAGCCGGTCGAGGGTCGCCTCGTCGGCGAAATAGTTGCCGTCGCCATGGGCGACCGGGCAGCGGACCACGTCGTGAAGGCGATAGCCGCGCGTGAAGGCGCTCTCGTTATTGTCGATCCTGAGATTGACGAGCTGGCAGACGAAGCGCAGCGAGGCGTTGCGCATGAGCGCGCCGGGCAGGAGGCCGATCTCGGTGAGGATCTGGAAGCCGTTGCACACGCCGAGGACGCGCGTGCCCGCCTTCGCCTTGCGCACCACGTCGGCAATGACGGGCGAGCGCGCCGCGATGGCGCCGCATCTGAGATAGTCGCCATAGGAGAAACCGCCCGGCAGAACGACGAGGTCGACATCCGGCAGCGTACTGTCGCCATGCCAGACAAGCTCCGGCGCGGAGCCGAAGACCGAATGGAGCGCGGTCACCATGTCGCGTTCGCGATTGGAGCCCGGAAAGACGATGACGGCTGATTTCATGGCAGTAGGGGTTCGCCCGATTGCAGGAGGGTGGCGTGCTGACGCAATGCGCCCGACCGGCGGCGCGGCAGCTCTAGCGCGCGAGCTCGATCTCGTAATTCTCGATCACGGTGTTGGCGAGCAGTTTCTCGCACATGGCCTCGATCTCGGCGCGGGCGCGGGCCTCGTCGGTCTCCTCAAGCTCGACCTCGATATACTTGCCCTGGCGCACCTCGTCGACGCCGCCGAAGCCGAGCGTGGAGAGCGCATGCTCGATAGCCTTGCCCTGGGGGTCCAGAACGCCGCGCTTCAGTGTGACCTTGATCTTCGCTTTCATCATGCCTGTCGCTTCTTCCTCGTCCTGCCCGGGACCGGCCCGGCGATGACGGGGGTGTCCCTTGTTTACCGGTCGCTCTTTACCAGAACCGGGCGTGAGCGGTCGCCGGGATCCGATTCCGCAAGGATGCCGAGCCTGCGCGCGACCTCCTGATAGGCCTCCATCAGCCCGCCGAGCGACTGGCGGAACCGGTCCTTGTCGAGCTTGTCGGCGGTCTTGATGTCCCACAGCCTGCAGGAATCCGGGGAGATCTCGTCGGCCAGGACGACGCGCATCATCTCGCCCTCGTAATGACGTCCGAACTCGATCTTGAAGTCGACAAGGCGGATGCCGATGCCCGCAAACAGGCCGGTCATGAAGTCGTTGACGCGTAAGGACAGCGCCATCATGTCGTCGATTTCCTGAGGGGCCGCCCAGTTGAACGCGGTGATGTGCTCTTCGGAGACGATCGGGTCGCCGAGCTCGTCGGACTTGTAGTAGAATTCCACGATCGAGCGCGGCAGCGGTGTGCCCTCCTCGAGCCCCAGCCGCTTGGCGATGGAGCCCGCCGCGACATTGCGCACCACGACCTCCACGGGGATGATCTCCACCTCGCGGATGAGTTGCTCGCGCATGTTGAGGCGGCGCAGGAAGTGGGTCGGGATGCCGATCTCGTTGAGCTTGGTGAAGATGAACTCCGAGATGCGGTTGTTGATGACCCCCTTGCCCTCGATGATCTCGTGCTTTTCGTTGTTAAAGGCCGTCGTGTCGTCCTTGAAATGCTGGACCAGCGTGCCGGGCTCCGGCCCCTCATAGAGAATCTTGGCCTTGCCCTCATAGATGCGGCGACGGCGATGGTTCATAACAGTTTCCTCGAGACTGGAATGCCGCCAGCGCGCTCTCCGGGCACCGGCCCGGCAGCGTAACGCTGGCGATACGATCGGCTCATGAAGATGATGTCGATTCGCTTTCCTGATGCCTGACCCGGCAAAAATACTCCACGCGACCGCATTGCACAACGTAACTGGCCCCGCAAGGCCGGAATGTCAATGTGCAGGGCCGCCGCACGATGCGGGTTTCGAGGCGTTTCGAGGGGCGCGCAGGCACCTGCGCTGTTGATTTGACGCTGTCCCACCGCTATGGCTAGCTCTTGACCCCTCGGGAAGGGCTGGAGGCATCATGAAACGCCGTCGGCGCCTTTACCGGAAACGGGATTAGGGATGATCGGGACTGTTCAAGGAGACGAGGCCCCATGAGCACCTTCGACAAGCGCGAAGAAGGGTTCGAGCGTCGGTTCGTGCATGACGAGGAGCTGCGGTTCAAGGCAACGGCGCGGCGCAACAAGCTGCTCGGCCTGTGGGCGGCGGGCAAGCTGGGCCTTGCCGGCACGGAGGCGGAGGACTACGCGAAGTCGGTGGTGCGCGCCGATTTCGAGGAACCGGGCGACGAGGACGTGTTCCGCAAGATCCGCAAGGACTTCGACGAGAAGGGCGTCGACCAGTCCGACCACCAGATCCGGCGGACCATGGACGAGTTGATGCAGACCGCCGTGGAGCAGGTCCGCAGCGAGGCCTGACGGGGCACGCCCCCGCGCCGGTCAGCTCACCTTCGGGGACATTTCGGGAGAGGGATGCCATGTCCGCACAGACCTTGCGCGACCGGCTTGCGGGCGGGCGCCCGCTCTTCATGTCGTGGTCCATGCTGCCCGGCACGCTCGGCGCGGAGCTTCTGGCCCAGCAGTCCTGGGATGCCTGCGTGATCGACATGCAGCACGGGCTGATCGGCTATCAGGAAGCCCGCGACATGGCCGCGACGGTCATGGCGCTCGACAAGCCCACCGTGGTGCGCGTGCCGGTCGGGGCCCATGGCCTCATGGGCCGGGTGCTCGATATCGGTGTGGAAGGGCTCATCGCGCCGATGGTCAATACCGGCGAGGATGCGCGCGCATTGGCCGCAGCCACCAAGTATCCCCCGGTCGGCGAGCGAAGCTGGGGCGCCTATCGCGCCATCGGCTCGGCGGGCCTCGGCCAGGAGGACTATCTCGCCGCGGCCAACGGGCTCGCTGTCTCCTTCGCCATGATCGAGACGCGCACCGCGCTCGACAATCTCGACGAGATCGCGGCGACGCCGGGGATCGACGGGCTGTTCGTCGGCCCCAACGACCTCACCATCTCGCTCACCGGCGGGACGTCGCTCGATGCGATGGGAACGCCGGAGGTGCGCGAGGCCATCTCGCTCATCGCGGCGAAGGCCTCGGAGAACGGGCTGGTCGCCGGCATCTATTGCGGCACGCCCGATTTCGCGCTCACCCATGCCGAGCTCGGCTACAGCTTTCTCGCGGTCGGCGCCGACAGGGGCTTCCTCGCCGAGGGCGCGGCCAACGCCCTTGCCCGGCTCGGGCGAGGCTGAGCGGCCGGCGCTCTCCCGGAAGCCACCCGGGGCCGATTTGACCTCCGCGCCGCAAGGCACGACAGTGGTGGCCGGTCGACGGTCGAGGAGCATCGCGGAAAACGCCCATGGACCAGACGACGCCATCCACCCCCGACCGGGACGCCGTCCTGGAGCAGCTCGTCGATCTGACGCTCGCCGCCGGCACGGTTCCCTATCAGACGGACAAGTATTTCAGCCATGCGCGCCGGGTCGTGGAGACCCATGGCGACCAGGAGGTGGTCTACGCGCTCTTCCTGCGCCGGCGCGTGATCGCCGCACTCGAGCCTGCGCTGCGGCTGTTGCGCCGGCTCGTGCCGGAGGCGCGCGTCACGCGCTTCTTCGACGAGGGCGAGATCGTACCGTCGGAGAAGAAGCTCCTGGAGGTCTCCGGCCCCTATTCGAAGCTCTCCGAGGTCGAGACGCTGCTCCTCCAGAAGGTCGGCGTGCCCTGCGTGTGCGCCGTCAATGCCTATGACATGTGCCGCGCCATGCCCGACGCGGCCTTTCTCGACATGCATGGCCGCCACGGCACGGGCGCGGAAATGAACCTCCTCGCCGCCTATGGCGCCGCCGTCGGAAGCGAGACGGCGAAGCACCACAATGACGGGAAGGTGAGGGGCTTCGTCGGCTCCTCGCAGGACCTGACCGCCCCGCTTTACGGTGCCGCGGCCGGCTCGGGCACCATGCCGCACGCGCTCATCGGCTATACGGACGGCGACGTGCTGGAGGCGCTGAAGCTGTTCGTGGAGACGGTGCCGGAGAGCCCGACGGCGATTGCGCTCGTCGACTATCTGGGGCTTGAGGTCACCGATACGCTGCGCTGCGCGCGCTGGTTCTACGAGGAGGCGGGGCTGGGCGCATCCGGCAAGGTATTCGGCGTGCGCATCGACACCCATGGCGGGCGCTTCGCGGAAGGCCTCGACTACGAGAAATCCGTCGATGTGGTCGGCGAATGGCTCGATGTGGACGGCGAGTACAACATCGTGGAGAAAGTGCTCGGCGCGAGCGTCTTCCAGCTCGATACCGGCAATATCCTGATCGACCGGGCGCGGCGGATCCTGTTCGGCAAGGGCGTGTCGGCGGCCTCCATCATCCATGTGCGCCGCGCGCTCGACGCGGCCGGATACACGCAGGCGACCATCGTCGCCTCCTCCGGCTTCGACCGGCAGAAGTGCCAGATCATGGGCGCGGCCAGCGTGCCCGCCAATGTCGTCGGCACCGGCAGCTTCCTGCCGGACAAGCTGTCGGAGACCTATGCGACCGCCGACATCATCTCCTATGGCGGCGTGAAGCGCGTGAAGACGGGCCGCGAGAACCTTCTGGAATAGAGGGGGTGCGCGCCGTCGGGGACAGCGCCCGCAACCGTCCGCTTACGCGCCGAAGACGCGGGCGAAGACCGTATCGACATTCCTGGTGTGGTAGTCGAGGTCGAACAGCGCCTCCAGCTCCGCATCCGTGAGCTTCGCGGAGACGTCCGGATCCTTTTTCAGGAGATCGAGGAACTGGCCTTCGCCGCGCCAGACCGGCATGGCGTTGCGCTGGACGAGGGAATAGGCGTCCTCGCGCGAGACACCGGCCTGGGTGAGGGCGAGCAGCACGCGCTGGGAATGGACGAGGCCGCCGAGGCGGTCGAGATTGCGCTGCATGGCGTCCGGATAGACGACGAGCTTCTCCACCACACCGGCAAGCCGCCTCAGCGCGAAGTCGAGATGGACGGTCGCGTCCGGCCCGATGCCGCGTTCCACGGAGGAGTGCGAGATGTCGCGCTCGTGCCACAGGGCGACATTCTCCAGCGCCGGGGTGACGGCGGAGCGCACCAGACGCGCAAGGCCCGTCAGGTTCTCCGTCAGCACCGGATTGCGCTTGTGCGGCATGGCGGACGAGCCCTTCTGGCCGGCGGAGAAATACTCCTCCGCCTCCAGCACCTCGGTGCGCTGGAGATGGCGGATCTCGGTGGCGAGGTTCTCGATGGAGCTCGCGACCACGCCGAGCGTTGCGAAATACATCGCATGGCGATCGCGCGGGATGACCTGCGTGGACACCGTCTCCGGCTTGAGCCCCATGGCCTTGGCGACATGCTCCTCCACGCGCGGATCGATATTGGCGAAGGTTCCGACGGCGCCGGAGATGGCGCAGGTCGCGACCTCCGCGCGGGCCGTTTCCAGCCGGGCGCGGCAGCGCGCGAAGGCGGCGTAGTGGCCGGCGAGCTTGAGGCCGAAGGTGGTCGGCTCGGCGTGGATGCCGTGGCTGCGGCCGATGGAGGGGGTGTATTTGTGCTCCAGCGCCCGGCTCTTGAGCGCGGCGAGGACCGCGTCGACATCCGCCAGCAGGAGGTCGGCGGCACGCACGAGCTGCACGTTGAGGCAGGTGTCGAGCACGTCCGAGGAGGTCATGCCCTGATGGACGAACCGCGCCTCCGGCCCGACGATCTCGGAGAGATGGGTCAGGAAGGCGATGACATCGTGCTTCACCTCGCGCTCGATCTCGTCGATCCTGTCGACGTCGAACTCCGCCGCGCCGCCCTTCTCCCAGACCGTGCGCGCGGCCTCCTCGGGCACCTTGCCGAGTGCGGCCATGGCGTCGAGCGCATGGGCCTCGATCTCGAACCAGATGCGGAACTTGGAGGCGGGCGACCAGATCTCGGCCATTTCGGGCCGTGTGTAGCGCGGAATCATCGGCGGACTGTCCTCAAAGGGGATTATCGGTTCCGGGGCGAACGGATGCGAGGTTGCTCTAGCAGAAGCGGGAGCCCCGCTCAATGCGCCAGAACGGCCGCCGTCAGCCGCCGAGCGAGCGGGCGAGTGCGGCGATGCGGCCGGCGGCCTCGCGCAGCGGCGGCAGGAAGCGCCCCGTCATCTCCTCGACACTCACCCGGCCGGCATGGGTGGAGACGTTGAGGGCCGCCATGGCGCGCCCGTCGGCATGGCGGACCGGCACGGCGATGGAGCGCAGGCCGATCTCCAGCTCCTGGTCGACGACCGCGTGGCCTGCCGCGGCGATCCGGTCGAGCTCGGCCGCGAGTGCGGACCGGTCGGTTATCGTGTGCGGCGTGTGGCGGGCAAGGTTCAGGGCGGAGAGGGCGGCCTCGCGCTCGGCCTGTTCCAGAAACGCCAGTATGGCGCGGCCCATGGAGGTGCAATGGGCTGGAAGGCGCGAACCGACGGTGAGGTTGACCGACATGACGCGATTGGCCGCGGCGCGCGCCACATAGACCACGTCCGGCCCGTCGAGGATGGCGGCCGAGCAGGATTCGTTGAGCGTCCGGCTCACGGCTCGCAAATGCGGTTCGGCCAGGTGCCACAGAAGCCCCATGCCGAGCCGCGAGCCCGCCACCGCGAGCAGGCGCGCGGTGAGCGCGAAGCGCTTGCCCGTCCGTGCCGCATAGCCCAGATCGACAAGCGTCAGCAGGAAGCGGCGGGCCGTCGCGCGCGACATGCCGGCGGCGTCGGCGACCTCGGTGAGCGTCAGGCTTTCCGGCGCGCGGGCGAGCACCTCCATGACGTGGAGCCCCTTGGCGAGCGAGCCCACATGGTCCCGGCGGTCGGCCTCCGCCGGCGGGTCGGTCCTGCTGTCCTGCATGGTCATGGCGCTCGGAGGTCCTCGGCTTGACAAGGGGAGGGGCGGTCAATACGGTGACCGCATTGTAGCAAAAAAGTTCGCATTGCGAACCTATAAAACGACCGGCAGGCATCAATGGCACAATTCCTGGACCTCGCCGACGCCGTGGAGGACATCGTCCGCGACGGCGATACCGTGGCGATGGAAGGCTTCACCCACCTCATTCCCCACGCCGCGGGCCATGAGGCCATCCGCCAGGGGCGCAAGGACCTGACGCTCATCCGCATGACGCCCGACATCATCTACGACCAGATGATCGGGGCGGGGTGCGCGCGCAAGATCGTGTTCTCCTGGGGCGGCAATCCGGGGGTGGGCTCGCTCCACCGCATGCGCGAGGCGATCGAGAAGGGCTGGCCTGCGCCGCTGGAGGCGGAGGAGCACAGCCACGCCGCCATGGCCAACGCCTATGAGGCGGGCGCGGCCGGGCTGCCCTGCGCCGTGTTCCGCGGCTATCTCGGGGCGGACCTCGCAAGGGTCAATCCGAATATCCGCTCCGTTACATGTCCGTTCACGGGCGAGAGGCTCGCTGCCGTTCCTGCCATCCGCCCCGACGCCGCGGTCGTCCACGCCCAGAAGGCCGACCGCGAGGGCAATGTGCTGATCGAGGGCATTGTCGGCGTGCAGAAGGAGGCGGTGCTCTCCGCAAGCCGCTCGCTGGTGACCGTGGAGGAGGTCGTCGACAGCTTCGGGCCGCGCAGCCCCAATGCGGTCGTCCTGCCGGGCTGGGCGGTGTCGGCCATCGCCGTCGTGCCGGGCGGCGCGCATCCCTCCTACGCCCATGGCTATTACAAGCGCGACAACGCCTTCTACAAGGCCTGGGACGCCATCTCGCGCGACCGCGACGCCTTCACCGCCTGGATCGATGAGCATGTCTTGCGGGCCGGTCCGGAGCGTTTCGCGCAGTTCGTCGATGCCAGCATGAAGGAAGGGGCAGGTGCATGACCGGCTACACCGCAACGGAGATGATGACCGTCGCCGCCGCGCGGGCGCTGAAGAACGAGGATGTGTGCTTCGTCGGCATCGGCATGCCGTCCGCCGCGGCCAATCTCGCGCGGCTGACCCATGCGCCGGAGGTCACACTCGTCTATGAATCGGGCACGCTCGACACGCGGCCCGACGTGCTGCCGCTCTCCATCGGCGACGGCGAACTGTGCGAGACGGCGCTGACCACGGTCTCCGTGCCGGAGATGTTCCGTTACTGGCTGCAGGGTGGGCGCATCACAATCGGCTTCCTCGGAGCCGCGCAGATCGACAAATTCGCCAATATCAACACCACCGTCATCGGCGATTACGACGACCCGAAGGTGCGCCTGCCGGGCGGCGGCGGCGCGCCGGAGATCGCCACCTCCGCCGGCGAGATCTTCGTGGTGATGCGCCAGTCGAAGCGCAGCTTTGTCGACAGGGTCGATTTCGTGACCTCGCTGGGCCACGGCTCGGGCGGCGGCGACCGCGAGGCCCACGGGGTCACCACGAAGGGCCCGACGCTCATCGTCACCGACCTCGCCATCATGCGGCCGGATCCGGAGACGAAGGAGCTGACGGTCACCGCGCTCCATCCCGGCGTCACCCGTGAGGACGTGGTGGAGAACACCGGCTGGGCGGTGAGGTTCGCCGATACGCTGGAGGAGACGCCGGCCCCGCGCGCCGAGGAGCTCGAGGCCCTGCGCGCGCTGAACGAGCGAACCGCCCGCGCCCATGGCGACGCGGCGTGAAGACGGGGCACGGTCGTCTTCCGTCGTCCTCTTGATGGGTGAGGCAATCGCCTGTGGCAGGCTCACATCCCCTCAGCGGCGCCTTTCGGCGCCACCCTCTCCCGCAAGGAGAGAGGGTTAGGTAGCGGGATCGCCTTATTTTCCCTCTCCCCTCGCGGGAGAGAGAGGGGCCCATCGTCGCCAGACGATGGGAGGGTGAGGGGGCAAACAGCCACATGCGATTTACACCGCGTCCGGGTTTCGCACGCCGAGAAAAGCCTTGGCGGAAATTTCCGACCAGTCATAGGCGCGGGCGAGCATGGCGCGGTGGGAGGCGTGGATGCGGCGCTCAATGTCGCTGCCCGAGGCGAACCGCTCCATCACCTCGCGGGAGGCCGACCGGGCGGCGGCGAGAACGTCGTCCGGCCAGCGCCTGAGCGTCACACCGTCGTCTCGCAGCGCCTGGAGCGCCTCCGAATTGCGCCATTCCGTCTCCGACAGCGCCCAGATCTGGGCGGCGCGGCAGGCCGTTTCCACGACGGCCTTCAGATCGTCGGGAAGCTCCTGCCAGACGGCCAGATTGACGATGGCCTCGCCGGTGCCGTTCGGCTCGTGGAAGCCCGGCCAGTAATAATAGGGCGCGACCTTGTAGAAGCCCGCCGACCGGTCGCTCCACGGTCCGAGAAACTCCGTGCCGTCGATGGCGCCGGTCTGGAGCGCGGTGAGGATTTCCGAGGGCGGGATGACGACCGGCGTCGCGCCGAGCTTCTCGAAGACCTCGCCGCCAAGTCCCGGAATGCGGAACTTGAGCCCCTTCATGTCGTCGAGCGTCTCGATCTCGCGCCTCAGCCAGCCGCCCATCTGCATGCCGGAATTGCCGGCCATGAAAGGCTTGACGCTGAAGGGGGCATAGAGCTCGTCCCACAGCGCCTGCCCGCCGCCATGGTCGATCCAGGCGATGTGTTCCAGCGGCGTGAGGCCGAAGGGCGTGGCGGTGAAATAGGCCGCCGCCGGCATCTTGCCGGTCCAGAAGAACGAGGCCGTATGGCCGATCTCGGCAAGGTCGCCGGCGACCGCGTCGAGCACCTCCAGGCCCGAGACCAGCTCGCCCGCGGCATAGAGCTCCACCGCGATGCGCCCGCCCGACAGCGCCGTGATGCGGTCGGCGAGGCGCTGGGCGGTGACGCCGGGACCCGGCAGGTTCTTCGGCCAGGAGGTCACCATGCGCCATTTCCGGGTCTGGCCCCGCGCGACCGCCGGAGCGGCAATCCCTGCCACAGCCGCGACACCGGTGCCGAGAAGGGTCCTGCGGCTCGGGCCGGTCATGGCGTCTCTCCATCGGTTTCGGGGTCGATGGTGTCCCAGAGCGCGTGGAAATGGTGCACGGGCCCATGCCCGCCGCCGATGTCGAGCCGGTCGGCCCCGGCGATGGCGGCCGTGGTGTAGGCCTTCGCGCCGCGCACCGCGCCGGCGAGATCCTCGCCGCGCGCAAGCAGGGCGGCGATGGCCGACGACAGGGTGCAGCCGGTGCCATGGGTGTTGCGGCTGGCAAGGCGCGGGCCCGGCAGCCACGTCGTCATGTCGCCGGTACACAGGAGATCGGGACTTTCGGGGCCGTCCAGATGCCCGCCCTTCACCAGAACGGCCCGGGGCCCGAGCGCCAGAAGCGCGGCGCCAAGATCTGCCATGTCGTCCGCGCTCACCGAGCCGGTCGCGCCCGCGAGCCGCTGGGCCTCGGGCAGGTTGGGCGTGACCAGCGTGGCGAGCGGCAGGAGCTCCTCGCACAGGACCGCGATGGCCTCGTCGTGAAGCAGGGCGTCGCCGCTCTTGGCGATCATGACGGGATCGAGCACCACATGGGCCGGGCGGTAACGCCTGAGCCCCTCGGCAACGGCGCGGATCGTCTCCACCCGGCTCAACATGCCGATCTTCACCGCGTGGACGGCGATATCGCTAAAGACCGCATCGATCTGCCGGGTCACGAAGTCCGCCGGCACGTCCATCACGCCGGTCACGGCCTGCGTGTTCTGGGCGGTGAGCGCGGTGATGACGGAGGCGCCATAGACGCCGAGCGCGGAAAAGGTCTTCAGATCCGCCTGGATGCCCGCGCCGCCTCCGGAATCGGACCCGGCAATGGTCAGTGCCGTCGGCCAGCTCATGCGTCCTGCCTTTCCCTTGCCCGGTCGACGGCCTGGCGCAGGGCGCGCGCGGCAGCTTGCGGGTCGGGCGTGCCGCAGATGGCGGAGACGACGGCCACGCCCTCCACGCCCGCCGCCATCGCATCCGGCACCCTGTCCGCGGTGATGCCGCCAATGGCGACCGTCGGCACCGGGATGAGCCGGCGCAGCGCGGGCGCGCGCCCAGCGGCAGTGAGGGCGGGGGAGGCATTCGCCTTCGTTCCGGTCGGCCAGAACGGGCCGAGCCCCGCATAGTCGACGATGTCGGGATCAAGCCGGGCGATCTCCGCCTCGTTATGGGTGGAAAAACCGATCGCCACATCCGGCCCCACGAGCCGGCGGACGACTTCCGGCGGCATGTCCGTCTGGCCCACATGGACGCCTTCGGCCCCCACCGCCATTGCGATATCCACATGGTCGTTGACGATGAGCGGAACGCCGGAGCCGTCGAGCGCGGCCTTGAGGGCGAGCGCCGTCTCGTAGACATCGCCGCGTTCCGACGTCTTGTCGCGCAGCTGCACGGCGGTGACCCCGCCGGCGACGGCGGCGCGCACGGTCTCCGCGACGCCATGTGCGCGGCAGAGCTCCGGATCGGTCACGAGGTAGAGCGCAAGGTCGATCGTGCGGCGTGCGGGCATGGCTCGATATGTCCTCTCTTCTCAAGGTCTTCGGCGGTCATGGTATAGAGCGTGTCGACAAGGGCGGTCGCGAAGCTTGCCGGGCCGCGGGCGCCCTCGGCCGCCATCTCGCCCGCGACGCCGACGGTCAGCAGCGCGGCTGCCGTGGCCTCCGCGGGCTCGTCGGCAAGGGCGAGGAAGGCCGCGGCGATGGCGCTCAGCGCGCAGCCGAGCGCGGTGACCCGGGGCATGAGCGGGTGGCCGTTGGCGAGCGCGACAAGCCGCGTACCGTCGCTCACATAGTCCCGCTCGCCGGTCACCCCCACCACGGCGCCGGTGGCATGCGCAAGGCTGCGGGCGGCCTCCACGGCGTCTGCGGAGGAAGCCGCGCTGTCGACACCGCGCCCGGCCTGGGCGGTCTCGCCGGCAAGGCTCAGGATTTCCGAAGCATTGCCCCGGATCGCGGTTGGCGCCTCGCTCACGAGATCGGCGGCAAGGCGCGTGCGGTAGTCGAGGGCACCGACGGCCACGGGGTCGAGCACCCAGGGCCGGCCGGCCTCGCGCGCGCCCTTGACCGCAAGCCGCATGGCCGCTGCTGTCTGGGGCGTGAGCGTGCCGAGATTGACGAGCACGGCACCGGCGGCGCGCGCGAAGGCCTGCGCCTCCTCGGTATTGTCGACCATGGCGGGCGAGGCGCCGATGGCGAGCAGCGCATTGGCGGTGAAATTCGCCGCCACCGTATTGGTGAGGCAATGGACGAGAGGGCCTTGCGTGCGCAGGCGGGCGAGCAGAAGCCCGGCCCGTTCGGCTGTGACGATCTCGGTCGGCGTCTTGGACAATGCAAGCCTCCACATCGCATGACCGCTCCGCACGGCGAGCGGAGCCATCCCGTCATGCCGGTTTCGGCTGGTCCTTGGGGAGGTCGCCCGCGGGAAGGCCGTTCAGGAAGCGTCCGCGGGCATCGATGCGGTCCTTGAGTGACCGGCAAGGCCCCAGTCCCTACGCCAGCATGACCTGGATCAGGTTCGACGGGTTGGCGCGTTCCGCGCGCCTCTCAGCCCTGAAAGCAAGGGCACCCCGTGGGCAATCGCCAGACAGGATAGGGGTTCGCGGATCGGGCATCAACCGGTAATCGGCTTCTCTTCCCACAGGTGGAGCCGATCAGCCGAGGGCAGCGGCGATGTCGGTCACCTTGCGCACGCGCGACACGCGCGGCAGCGTGACGGTTACGGCGAACTCGTGCATGTCGTCGCCGATGGAGGTGCAGGCATCTTCCGCAACAATGACGGCATAGCCGAGCTGCCAGGCATCGCGCGCGGTCGATTCCACGCCCAGATTGGTCGCGATGCCGGCGATGACGACGGTATCGATGCGCCGGCGTCTGAGCTGAAGGTCGAGCTCCGTGCCGTGAAATGCGCTCCATTGGCGCTTGGTCACCGAGACGGCGGCCGGCAGGGCGGCGATCTCCGGAGCAAGCTCCGCCCAGCCTTCGGGAAAGCCCCCCTCCGGCACCATCAAAGGCTGGTCGACGGGCTGGGACAGCCGGTCTGCGCCGTCGGTCGAGAAGGCAATGTTGACGGTGGCGATCAGCGCACCGGAATCGGCGAACGCGGTGCCGAGACGGGCGGATGCCGCAACGAGACCTGCCTTGTCATAAGGCGCAAGCGGCATGGCGAGCGTGCCGTTCTGAATGTCCACAAGAACGAGTGCGCTCCGTGCGGGATCGAGCTCCAAATCCATGATCTCTCCGATAGGGCGGTTGGCGGCCGGGACGACGCGGGTGCGGCTGACAGCATGGGCTGTTTCATCTATATGAGGGTGTTCTCATATAGGTGAGTGATTTATGAGTGTACCCTCACAAAAGTCAAGTCGGGACGAACAAAGAATCGCGAAGACGCCGAGCCGCCGCCGTGGCCGCGAGCGTGTGGCCGCATTGCTCGATGCGGGCGCGGATGTGTTTGCCGAGGAGGGATACGATGCCGCGACCATGACTGCGATCGCCGCACGGGCCGGGGCGTCCATCGGCTCGCTCTATCAGTTTTTCCCCACCAAGGAACACCTCGCCGCCGCCATTCACGCCCGGCATCTCGACGCGCTTGCCGACGTGCTCGACGATCTCCTGCGCGATTGCGAAGGCGGGCCGGTCGCCGTGATGGCCGACAGGCTGTTCGCTCGCCTCACGGCCTATCTCGGGGCCAATCCGGCGTTTATCGTCCTTGGCGAACGCCGGACCATGGATCCGGCCGTCAAGAAGCAGGCGCGGCTTCGGCTTCGCCGGCAGATCGAGGCCCTGCTTGGCGCGGCAAACCCGCCGGTGCCGCGGAAGCGCCATGCTGCGCTTGCCGCGGTAATCCTGTATATGCTTCGAATGGCTGCCATGCTGAGGGCTGACGACGATCCCGCGATCCGCGACGATGCGGTGATGGAACTGAAGGCGATGTTGGCCGGCCACTTGGCCCTTTCGGGCGGCTGACGACGAGCGGCAGGGGAGGTGTTCCGTGGACTTGTCTTCACTTGCGATATTCGCCGGGGCCCTTCTGGTTGCCGCCGGCACGCCGGGTCCCAGTATCGCAGCGCTCGTTGCGCGGGTTGTGACCGGCGGTTTTCGCACCGTCCTGCCGTTTCTGGCGGCGATGTGGCTGGGCGAGGCGATCTGGCTGTCGCTTGCCGTGTTCGGGCTCGCGGCCATCGCCCAGTCCCTCCATACAGTGTTCGTCGCGATCAAATATGCCGGCGTCGCCTATCTGCTCTGGCTGGCGTGGCGGATGTGGCGCGCGCCGGTGGCGACGGAGGCCGACGAAGCCGTGCCGGGGGAGAGATCCGGCGTCAGGCTCTTCGCCGCAGGTATGGCCGTCACGCTCGGCAATCCGAAGATCATGATGTTCTACATGGCGCTCCTGCCGACCATCGTCGACCTCGCTCATGTGAGCGTGCTCGGCTGGGCGGAGCTCGCCGCGACCATGGTCGTCGTTCTCGTGGCCATCGATCTGGTCTGGGTCGCAACGGCCGCGCAGGCGCGCCGCTTTCTGAGGAGCGCCCGCGCCATGCGCGCGGCCAACCGTGTCGGCGCCTCGGCCATGGCGGGCGCGGCGGCCGCCATCGCGACCCGATAGGGCCGGTTTTCCAGACGCCCGACGGGCAGGTGCCATGCGGATGCGGCATAGCTCGCCGGAGCCGTCATTGGTAATCTCGCCGACCAGTACGGCATGACGCTCACACCGAAGCGAGGCGAGAGACGGCCCATGGCGCCAGGTCAGGTTATGGTTATGGCAGCGCCCAACGGGGCGCGCCGGACACGCCTCGACCACCCGGCCCTTCCGATTGCGGAAGAGGATATTGCGGCCACGGCCGGCGCCTGCGTGCGCGCCGGCGCCGCGGCGATCCATCTCCATGTCCGCGACGGTGAGGGGCGGCACAGCCTGGATGCCGCACGTTATCGCAAGGCGCTTGCGCTCGCGCGCGAGGCGGTCGGACCCGACGCGATCCTGCAGATCACGACCGAGGCGGTGGGCCTGTACTCGCCGGAAGAGCAGATGGCGTGCGTGCGCGAGGTGCGCCCGGAAGCGGTCTCGCTGGCGCTCAAGGAACTGATTCCCGACGAGGCCCATGAGGCGGCGGGCGCGGCGTTCCTGGCCTGGCTCCGGGCAGAAGGGATCGCGCCCCAATTCATCGTCTACGGCCCGGAGGAGCTTGAACGCCTCCTGGCGATGCGCGATGCGGGCATCGTGCCCTTCGCAAGGCCCTTTGCGCTGTTCGTTCTGGGGCGCTATGCGCGCGACCAGCAATCGGCGCCGGAGGATCTGGACCCGTTTCTCGATGCGCTGGGAGACGAGGATCTGCCCTGGGCCTTGTGTGCCTTCGGCCGGCGCGAGAGCGAATGCGCGTGCGCGGCCGCCGAACGCGGCGGGCATGTGCGTGTCGGGTTCGAGAACAATCTCCACCTGCCGGACGGCCGGGTGGCGGGCAGCAACGAGGAACTCGTCGCGGCCACGGTCGCGCGGCTCGAGAGCGCCGGTCACACCGTCATGGCGCCGGCGCGCGCCCGGGCCTTCCTCGCGGAGACCCTGACGTGATCGCGGTCAGGGCGTGTGCGCGGCGCGGTAGAACGCGTCGGCGGGCTTTGAGTCTTCCGGCTTTAGCGCCGGATTGTAGCGATAAACCGTTGAGCAATACGGGCAGATGATCTCCGTTTCATCGCCCATATCGAGGTAGACGTGAGGATGGTCATGAGGCGGTGCCGCACCCATGCACTCGAATTCCTTGACGCCGATTTCGACGATGTCGACGCCAGCGTCGTTGTGGAACTTGGGAACGACCGGATCAGCCATGTCCACCCTACCTTGAGCCCGTGACGAGGATTGCCGAACCGGCGGATAGCATATCTGGACCGAACCGCAAAGGCCGCCCGGACAATGTGTCCCGCAGATAGCGGCCGAAACCTTTCAAGGAGCGTCAATTCGTGCCGACCTTTCAATCAGACGGAGTGACCATCGCCTATGAGATTGCTGGCGAGGGAGAGCCGATCCTGCTCATTCACGGCTTCGCGTCCAACGGACGGGTCAACTGGGTCGATACGGGCTGGGTCGATGCGCTGGTGCGCGATGGCCGCGAGGTTATCACCGTCGACAATCGCGGTCACGGCAACAGCGAGAAGCTTTACGACCCGGCCGATTACGGCGCGCCGATCATGGCCAACGATGCCTGTCGGCTGCTCGATCACCTCGGCCTCGAGCGCGCCGACGTGATGGGCTACTCCATGGGCGCGCGCATCGCCGCCTTCCTCGCCATCAAGCATCCCGATCGCGTGCGCCGGGTCATCCTCGCCGGTCTCGCCGACAATCTCGTCAAGGGTGTGGGCGGCGCGGAGGAGGTCGCCCAGGCACTGGAGGCCGACAGCAGCGACCGGGTGACGGAGCGCATGCCGCGCACCTTCCGCCTGTTCGCCGAGCAGACGGGCAGCGACCTGAAGGCGCTCGCCGCCTGCATGCGCTCCTCGCGCCAGAAGATCAAGGCGGAGGAGGTCGCCGGCATCAGGGCGCAGACCCTCGTCGTGGCCGGGTCCGACGACGACACGGCGGGGCCTGTGGCGCCCCTGGTCGAGCTTCTGCCCAATGCGACGGGGCTTGTCATCGAGGGACGGGACCACATGCGCACCGTCGGCGACAAGCGCTACAAGGAGGGCGTGCTCGACTTCCTGCGGTCTTCTCAGTCTTGACAAGTTGACGTTAACGTCAAAGTCTAGCGGACAAGCGGACGGGATCGGGCTTTCCATGGAGCAGCAGGCCGGCGCGCACAAGCGCACATCGTTCACCGGAGCGGCGGGCAACCGGATCGCCGGCGATCTGCACGAGGCGCCGGACGGCGCGCCGCGCGGTGCCGTCGTCCTTGCCCATGGCGGCGGGCAGACGCGGCATTCCTGGCGCGGAACGGCTCGCAGGCTCGCCGAAGCGGGCTGGCTTGCGGTCACCATCGACCAGCGCGGCCATGGCGACAGCGACTGGATCGCGGATGGCGACTATTCCCTGGAAGCCTATGCCGACGATCTCGCGGCGGTGGCCGGCGACATCGAGGACCGCTTCGGCCAGCGGCCGGCGCTGATCGGCGCCTCGCTCGGCGGCATGGCCGGGCTGGTCGCCACCGGCCGGGACGAGCCCGCCCCGGCCTCCGCCCTGGTGCTGGTGGACGTCACGCCGACCATGAAGTCGGACGGCGTTGCGCGGGTTCTCGATTTCATGGGCGCGCATGTGGAGGAGGGGTTCTCCTCGCTCGAGGACGCCGCGGCAGTCATCTCCTCCTATCTGCCGCACCGCCCGCCGCCGCGCGACCTGAGCGGACTGCGGAAGAACCTTCGGCTCGATCCGGACGGGCGGTATCGCTGGCACTGGGATCCGCGCTTCCTCGATGCGAGAGAGCGAACCGACGGCGAGGGCCACAGGCCGGAGCTGGAAACACGGCTCGTGGCTGCCGCAAGCAGGCTCGACCTGCCCGTCCTCCTGGTGCGCGGCCGCGAAAGCGAGCTCGTCGGCGAGGCGGAGGCGCGGACATTCCTGGAGCTCGTGCCGCAGGCGCGCCTCGCCGATGTGACCGGTGCCCGGCACATGGTCGCCGGAGACAAGAACGACGTCTTCGCCGACGCGGTGCTCGATTTCCTCTCAGACCTTCCCGCCGGCGCCGGCTCCTTGATCTGAGACACGGCCCGTTTCCGCCGTGGCGCGCTTCGCTATGGTAGACAGGCCATGGCTCACCTACATATGCTTGATCGACGAGAAGCGACGCCGCCCGTGCGGTGTCTGTGAAGGACAAGGAGAGCGAGCCATGGCGCGCCACGCACCGTCTGCGGAGGCGATCGAGCGTCTCGATCCGGTCTGGTCGCAGATCCGCGAGGAAGCGGAGGGGGTTACGGAGACCGATCCGAGCCTCGGCGGTTTCATCTTCGCGACGATCCTCAACTACGACACGCTGGAGCAGGCGGTCAGCCACCGGGTGGCGCAGCGCCTCGGCAATGCGGATGTGTGCTCCGAGCTCATCGTGCAGGCCTTCGAGGACGCGCTGGAGGAGGAGCCGGAGATCGGGGCCGCGATGCGCGCCGACATCACGGCCGTCTATGACCGCGACCCCGCCTGCTCGCGCTATCTCGAGCCGGTCCTCTACTTCAAGGGCTTCCAGGCGATCCAGACCCATCGCATGGCGCACCGCCTCTGGAAGATGGGGCGGCGCGATTTCGCCTTCTATCTCCAGAGCCAGTCCTCACAGGTCTTCGGCGTCGACATCAATCCGGCGGCCATCATGGGCCGCGGCATCATGATCGACCATGCCCATGCGATCGTCATCGGCGAGACCGCGGTCGTGGAGGACGACGTGTCGATGCTCCACAGCGTGACGCTCGGCGGCACCGGAAAGGTGGATGGAGACCGGCATCCGAAGGTGCGCCGCGGCGTGCTGATCGGGGCGGGTGCGGAGATCCTCGGCAATATCGAGATCGGCGCCTGCTCGCGCGTGGCCGCCGGCAGCGTGGTGCTCCACGACGTGCCGCCGAACCGCACGGTCGCCGGCGTTCCGGCCAAGGTCGTCGGCTATGCGGGCTGCTCGGAGCCGTCCCGGCGCATGGACCATCGCCTGCCTGAGGAAAACGAGGGCGAGGGGGACGACATTCCCGCGGTCGACCCTTGAGGGCGCGGGCAAGCGCTGCTACCACCTTGCCAGCTGTCGTCGGCGGAGCGGCGGTGCCGGGATCGCGTTGCCGACTCTGCCGGTGATCTCTGTCGTTCCGCAGGTGTCGAGACACATCACACAGGCCAGGGAGCGCGAGCGTGCATCCAGACGAAATCCGCAAGCTGACGGAATACTTCAAGACCCGGTTCAATCCCTCTCTGACGGTGCGCCGGCGCCCGCAGAAGACCGATTCGGCCGAGGTCTATATGGGCGACGAGTTCATCGGCGTGATCTTCCGCGACGATGAGGACGGCGACCTTTCCTATCAGTTCCAGATGGCGATCCTCGACATCGACCTGCCGGAGTGACGCGACCCGCCAGACTGGTGGGGATGTCGTCGCCCGCCGGGCCGGCCTTGCCATGATACGGCATTGTCCGCGCACACTGTGGAATCGCTGCCGGCATCCCCTTATGCTGCCGGCCGGAAACGCTGAGCGACGCGGGCAAGGAGAGACTGACAAATGGCGATCTACGAACTGGACGGCGTGCGGCCGATTCTTCCCGAGGATGGGCACTACTGGATCGCGCCGTCGGCCGATGTCGTCGGGCGGGTGATGCTGGAGCGCAATGCGAGCGTGTGGTTCGGCGCGGTCCTGCGCGGCGACAACGAGCTCATCCGCATCGGCGAGAACAGCAATGTCCAGGACGGCTCGGTGCTGCACACCGACGAGGGCTGCCCGCTGACCGTCGGCGCCAATGTGACCGTCGGCCACAAGGTCATCCTCCATGGCTGCACGATTGCCGACCAGTCGCTCATCGGGATGGGGGCCTGCATCCTCAACAATGCCCGGATCGGGCGCAACTGCATTATCGGCGCCCATGCGCTGATCCCGGAGGGCAAGGAGATCCCGGACAATTCCCTGGTCATCGGGATGCCGGGTCGCGTCGCCCGCGAGCTCACGCCGGAGGAGGTGGACGGGCTCGCCCTGTCGGCGGAGCATTATGTGGCCAACTGGCAGCGCTATGCGCGCGGTGTGAGGGCGCTGGTCTAGGCTCGACCGGCAGGCGGGACGCTCAGCGGTTGCGGCCCGCGATCGGCGCGGAGTTCGGCGGCGCGTTCGGGTCGAGCGACACCCAGACATTCGGATTGCTGGCGGACTGCCGCTTCAGGAACCGGTAGGGCACGGAGCGCCACGGCTCGACCCGTGGCCTCTGATTGTCGAGCACGAAGTCGCCCCGGTCGGTCACGGCGGTGAGAACGGCGTGCCCATCGCCGTTCTCGTCGAGCACGACGGTGATGAGGAGTGCCTGTTTCGGCCAGCCCATGGAGATAAGGTACTGGCGCTTCAGGAGGACGAAGTCCTCGCAGTCGCCCTCGCGCGTCGGGAAATCCCAGTATTCGGGAACATGATGGAGCTCGGCGTCGGTCACCGGCCGGATCTGGTTGTTGACGTTCTCGTTGACGGTGGTGAGTTGGCGCCAGCGCTCCGCCGTCAGCACCACGCGCCGCGGCCGGACGGATTGCGACGGGCACTCCTGTTCGTAGCGCTCGCAGAACTCCACATAGCCGATGGGCGGCAGGGTCTCGCCATAGATGGTGGCAAAGCGCGCATCGCGCTGCTGAGAGCCCGGCCCGGCCGTGCGCTCGTTCGTCCAGCCCGGCCCCCCAAGGCCGATGATGAGCGCGCTTGTCGCGCACAGTAGTCTCCAGATCATCGATGGACGCCCCGTTCCAAGGTCTTGTCGGGGCGATCCTAGTGGGCGGTCATGGGGAGAAGATTAATAAAACCGGGAACCGGAAAAGAGCATTTATGGAATATGAATTTCACGGGTGAGTAAAACCAAGTAATAATCCGATAACCTAACCGGAGCCCTAACGGCGGTCCGCGGCGCCCGGGGGTCGCGCGGATCACACGGTCCGCGGGATCGGGGCGGGTCCGGGCCGTTCGACGGCCTCGTCGGACGCGACGGGCGCCACAGGTGTCCCGATCTCGATGCGCTCCAGAAGGCGATAGCGCGTGATCGGGAGAGAGACGAGCGGCAGCGCCTCGCCACAGGGAAGCAGCATACCGAGCACATGCACTCCGCCCTGTGCACCGAAGCGGACCGGCAGGCAGAGCATCTCAAGGTCGAGCGGGGCTCCGCCCGCCGTCTCGCCGGACAGGCGCAGCATTACCGGACAATGGTCGCCGACAACCTCCCGGAATGCCGCGGCGAGTGCCCTGCGTTCGGGGGTCGCGGGCCAGAGCCCGAGAATATCGTGGCCCGTCAGCTCGGTGCCGGCCAGGAGTCGCAAGCCGGTTCCCGCCAGGCGAACGCGGTAGCTCGCCCCCAGTGCGCCGGGCTCCAGCAACAACATATAGGGCAGGAGGGCGGACAGTCCGGCGAGGTCCGGCTCATCGCCGATGATCGGCATTCGCCGGTCGCCGCGCCAGTCGTTCCATATGACGTAGAGCTTGCGGGCCCAGGGATGCTGAAGGCGCTCGACCGCGGTTATGAGGGTTTTCAGGGCGTCCGCCATGGTGTTGATGGGCCTTGGCCTGCTGATGATCGCGCTATCGTGTCATCCCGCTCTCTGCAGAGCCCGTGCCAGTTTCCGCCATTGCGCGCCCGGATGAGGGTTTGCGCGGGGACAGGCCCTCGGGGAAGTCCCCGGGGCAAGATCCGCGGTTCAAAGATCTGTCAGAATGCGGTACTAGGCAGGCACGAGGGTGGTCATCCCGTGTGCCGCGGCAAGTCAGAATGGGACAGGTCGCCGGGCGGACAGGCTGCCGAACTTTGTCCCGCAGGCTGATTGCGAGCCCGATTGCCGCCCATGGATCACCGAACCCCGCCAGATCAGGACCGCGCCATCAACGCGCCGCGGGTCGTGGTTGTCCTCATTGCGACATTCGTGGCCGTGCATGCGGTCCGCATGATGCTGCCGGACCGGCAGGGCGTGTGGATGCTCCTGGCGTTTGCCTTCATACCGGCGCGCTATGCGGACACGGCGGCCTATCCGCCGGACTTCATTCCAGGCGGCATCGGGGCCGACTACTGGAGCTTCGTCACCCATATGTTCCTGCACGGGGATTTCACCCATCTCCTCGTGAACTGCCTGTGGATGCTGGCTTTCGGAACGGTTGTCGCGCGCAGGCTGCCGCCGGGGCGCTTCCTCCTGCTGAGCGCGGTGTCCGGCGTCGCCGGCGCGCTTGCGCATCTGGCGATCTACTGGGGCGAGCTCGTGCCGGTCATCGGTGCGTCCGCGGCGATTTCCGGCCAGATGGGCGCGGCGACGCGTTTCATCTTCAGCGCACCCGGCGGGTTGTTTCATGCCTCGCGCATGCATCCCGCGCATGTCCGGGTGCTGGGTCTCCTCGAGACCTTCGGCACGCCCAATGCCCTCATCTTCATCCTCGTCTGGGTCGGCCTCAACTTCGTCATGGGACTCAGCGGGATCGCCTTCCTGGGAGAAGGCCAGAGGATCGCATGGGAGGCCCATATCGCCGGCTTCTTCGTGGGGCTTGCGATCTTCGGCCCGCTCGATCCGTGGCGGCGCAATTTCCCTTCCCGCCAAAACGTCCTACACTGACCGTATGGCAGGATGACCTGCCGGAACAAGGAAGGACCGATCGGCTCCTGCACGCGGGCGGGCATGTCGGCGGGCAGGTGCAGGCGATCCAGCGGAGGATACCTATGACCGTCTCTGCCATCCTGAAGTCGAAGGGGCGCGACGTGGCAACGGCCGCGCCCGAGACCACGCTCCTGGACATCGCCAACAGCCTGACCTCGCGCCGGATCGGCGCGATCGTGATCGCGGAGCCGGAGGGGCAGGTCGTCGGCATCATCTCGGAGCGCGATATCGTGCGCGCCGTGGCCGAGCACGGCCCCTCCACGCTCGGCGAGGCGGTGAGCGAATTCATGACCAGCCCGGTGCTGGCGTGCGGGGAGGACGATTCGGTCGCGGAGCTGATGGGCGTGATGACGGAGCACCGCATCCGCCATCTCCCCGTTCTGGCCGACGGCCGGCTCGTGGGCATCGTCTCGATCGGCGACGTGGTGAAGGCGCGCATCGCCGAGGCCGAACTCGAGGCGGAGGCGATGAAGCAGTACATTACCTCCGGCTGACAGGGGGGGGTGGCGGCGCGCGCGGCGCGGACGCGCCGTCAGAACGCCTCGGTGCGGGTGAGCCGTGCGAGTGCGTCTTCGATCTCCGGGAGAACGCGCTCGGCAGCGTCGCGGCCGGCCTGGATGGCGAGATCGGCCTTGTCGAAGTCGAACAGGCCCACCTCGGGGGTGCGCGGGAAGATCGTGACATCAGGCGGATCGCCCCCCAGCCGCGAGCGCGCCAGACGATCCTGGGAAATGTTGAAGGCGGCGACGAGCACGGTGGTGACGCCGGGGGGAGGGCTCTTGCCGATGCGGTGGCGCAGATGTGTGTCCCGGCTGTGCTTGCGGTGACCGCGCGTCTTGCCTCCGTTCGCGTCGAGCGACAGCAGGCCGTTGTTCTGGATGACGGTACCCCCGAAGGCATCGTTGTTCACGTTCACGGCGACGACGATATTGGCCTGCATGGCCCGGCACGCCGAAACGGGAATCGGGTTGACGACCGCTCCGTCGATCAGCCAGCGGCCGTCCCGCTCGACGGGCTTGAAGACGCCGGGCAGCGCGCAGGAAGCCCGCAGCGCATCGGCAACGACGCCTTCGTTCAGCCAGAGCTCGTGACCGCTCAGAAGCTCGGTTGCGATGCAGATGAAGGGTCGGCCGAGATCGTCGAAGGTCATGTCGCCGAGATGGTCCCGGAGGAGCTCGCTCAGCCTGTCGCCGGAGATCAGCCCGCCGCCCTGCCAGGAAATGTCGAGGAGGGAGAAGACGCGCCGGCGTGTCAGCCCGAGCGCGAAGGTCTTGAGTTCCTCCAGCTTGCCGGCCGCGAAACATCCTCCGGCAAGCGCGCCGATTGAGGTGCCGGCCACCACGTCGATGGGCACGCCGGCCTCGACCAGCCGCTCGATCACGCCGATATGGGCCCAGCCCCGGGCCGCGCCCGCGCCGAGCGCGACGCCGACGATCGGGCGGTGGGAGGAGGGGGCGCCGGCGCCTTCCGCCTCCGTATCGCCGTTCTGCGAATTCCACCAGAACATGGCCGTGTTTCCCCGGACTTGCGCGTGCTCACGATATAACGATCGGCGAGGGCGCGTCGAACACAGTGTCCGGTGAACGGCAAGACCTGGAAGCGAAGGCCCGCCGGCTCAGAGCTGCGTGGGGTTCGGCGCGTCGCCGTAAACGTCCTTCGGGTCGAAGGTCTTCTCGTCCTCGCGATAGGTCAGCTTCATCTCGGGCGTGACAGGTCTGCCGACCGGTACCGAGCGATAGAAGCAGGAGCGGTAGCCGACGTGACAGCTCGCGCCGGACCCCGCGACCTCGACCCGCAGCCACACGGCGTCCTGATCGTCGTCGATCCTGAAATCCACGACCTTCTGGACGAGCCCGCTGGTCGCGCCCTTGTGCCACAGGGTCTTGCGCGAGCGGCTCCAGTAATGGGCCTCTCCGGTCTCCACGGTGCGCTTGAAGGCCTCGGCGTTCATATAGCCGAGCATCAGCACCTCTCCCGTGCTGGCATCGGTCGTGACGACGGGAAGCACGCCGTCGCCGTCGAACTTCGGGGCGAGCTGATCGCCCTCCTCGACCTGTTCGACGGTGAGACGCGGCGCAAAGGCATTGTCGGTCATGATCGGCGTCACCTACTTGCCGGAATTCATCCGGATCAGCTCCAGGAACCGGGCCTGGAGCGCCGGGTCTGTCTTGAATTCGCCGGTAAACTGGGTCGTGACGGTGGCGACATTCGGCTTCTGCACGCCCCTGAGCGACATGCACTGGTGAACAGCCTCGATCATCACCGCGACGCCCTTGGGCTTCAGCGCGACGTCGATCGCGCCGGCGATCTGGCCGGTCATCGTTTCCTGCGTCTGCAGGCGGCGGGCATAGATTTCCACCACACGGGCGAGCTTGGAGATTCCAACCACGCGCTCGGTCGGGAAATAGGCGATATGCGCCTTGCCGATGAACGGGATCATGTGGTGCTCGCAATGCGAGTTCATGTCGATGTCGCGCAGCATGACGATGTCGTCATAGCCGCCGATATCCTCGAAGGTGCGCGAGAGCACCTCGATGGGATCCTCCTCATAGCCGCGGAAGAACTCGCGATAGGCTTTCACCACACGTTTCGGCGTATCGAGCAACCCTTCGCGCGCCGGATCGTCTCCGGCCCAGGCAATCAGGGTACGGACGGCGGCTTCGGCCTCTTCCTGCGTGGGGCGTTTCACGGCGGAGTCCTTCTTGGAATCGTCGTCGCGCCGGGGCATGCGTTCGACAATCGCATCCATGAGATCGGCTTCCCTAGGCTTGTTGGTCAATGATTTCGCGCTTTGTCGCTGTCACGAGTTACCAGGTACGACGTTTCCGGCGGGCAGGATCACTCTTCGAAAGCACAAGGTTCGAGCACCACATCGAATGTCGCATGCCTGCGCGAGGGACCTCGCATAGCATGAAGCCGCATGCCAGAAAAGCATGAGCCCCGCCTTGACAGCACGGCGCCATTCGCCAATCTCGATATAGAGCCCTCGCACGGACGGTTCAAGCGACCGGGTGCGAAAGGGGCCTTGCGGTGGCAGGCGCCGGTGGATGCGGGGTCTGCGAGATCAACCTGCAGTCGGGTCGCACGATCCGATTGCGGAAAGGTCGCTCCAGAGTGGCGCGATGAGTGGACCCATGCTGAACGACGTCTACAACCGGCGCATCCTGCAATTCGCCGCCGATATCCCCTTAACCGAGCGTCTCGACGATCCGGACGCGACGGCGACGGCGCATTCCAAGCTGTGCGGCAGCAAGGTGACCGTCGATATCAAGATGGACGGCGATGTGGTCACTGCCTTCGGCCACGACGTGAAGGCCTGTGCGCTCGGCCAGGCCTCCTCCTCGATCATGGCGCGCAATGTGGTCGGCTCGACGGCCGACGAGCTGCGCAAGGTGCGCGAGGAGATGTATGCGATGCTCAAGGAGAACGGGCCGGCGCCCACGGGCAAGTGGGCAGATCTGGCGATCCTGGAGCCGGTGCGCGATTTCAAGGCCCGCCATGCCTCCACCCTCCTGACCTTCGATGCGGTCTGCAAGGCCATCGCTATGGTCGAGGAGGCGCATGCCGGCGTTGCGGAGACCGCCTGAGGCGTTCGTCCGGCTATTGGCAAGCCCTGCGGTCGATTGTCGCGGTCAGGAGGCGCGCCGCTTCAGCCTGACGAGCCCCTCGCCATAAGTCGTGTCGAACTCCGCCTCCAGCCTCGGGCAGACCCCCCGGCACCGGTCCACCACCTCGCGGGCCCAGTTGAAATAGGCCTTGACGGTTTCGTCGGGCCATTCGCTCGCCGGGCTCTGCGACAGGTCGGTCATGTTGGAGATCTTGTCGGCGATGCGGATGATCCGGGCTCGCGGCGATATCCTGGCGGCTTGCTCCATCTGGCGCTCGCGCCGTTGGGCCTGCGGCAGGGACTGGTCGTCGGTGACTTCCATGACGAGCCGGGCCACATCCTCGCCGAAGGCCTGCTCGATCTCGGCCGCGGTGACGTCGGTGTCCTCCACCACGTCGTGCAGCAAGGCGGCGGCGACCAGGACGGGGTCCCTGCCGGCCGTGCCGCGCGCGACGAGGCGGGCGACCTCGGCAAGGTGATTGACGTAAGGGTCCTCGCGCCGGCCCTTCCGGCGCTGGTTGGTATGATGGCGACAGGCGAAATCGAAAGCCTCCGCCACAAGCACGACAGTCTCGTCCTGCGTCCGTTCGCTCATGTCAAAGCCCCGTTATGAAGTGTGCGACCCCGCTTGTCCGCAGGCGTGCGGGCGCACATCGTCTCCAACGATCCCAGCGGGGCGACTGTAGCGTAATTCGACCGGTCCGGAAATCGGCGCGCCCCGCCCCGGGGGCTTGCGGGAGGGCAGGGGCAGGCGCACCTTAGAAGAGCAGGGTTGCTGGCGCGAGAAACAATGACCGAGATCACCGACAAGCACGAGCCTCCGGCCACCGGTCCCGTCACCCCGGCGGGCCGGGCGATGCTCGGTCTGATCCGTCTTTACCAGCTCACGCTGTCGGCGGTGATGGGCCGGACCTGCCGGCACATGCCGAGCTGCTCGGAATATGCCGCGGAGGCCGTGCGGCGGCACGGCGCCTGGCGCGGCTTCTGGCTCGGCCTTTCGCGGGTCGCGCGCTGCCATCCCTGGGGGAGCCACGGGCTCGACCCCGTGCCGGACAGCCTGCCCGACCATGGCTGGCGCTTCTGGCGTTACGGGCGCTGGACCGGGCACCACATCACAGAGCGCTTCGAGGATTGAGGGCTTGGCTCCCGCCTGGGGCGTTTGCTTGACGGCGCGAACCGAAAGGGGCAAGAAGCGGGCGCGCACCTTGCGCAGGGGCCGGACCGGCCCCAAGTGACAACCCCAGAATGCTTACCTGCGTTGGTATGCAGCGAGTGAGCAGGAGATGACAGATGATCACTCTGACTTTTCCCGACGGCAATAAGCGCGACTTCGAGAACGGCGTTTCCGGTGCCGATGTCGCGGCATCCATTTCCAATTCCCTCCGCAAGAAGGCGATCGCGGTCGAGCTGAACGGAGTTCTGAAGGATCTTGCCGATCCTATTGAGAACGACGCCGAAATCCGCATCGTTACCCGTGACGACGAGACGGCGCTGGAGCTGATCCGGCACGATGCCGCCCATGTGATGGCGGAGGCCGTGCAGGAGCTCTATCCGGGCACCCAGGTCACCATCGGCCCGGTGATCGAGAACGGTTTCTACTACGATTTCGCCCGCAACGAGCCGTTCCATCCAGAGGATCTGGAGAAGATCGAGGCGAAGATGCGCGAGATCGTCGCGCGCGACAAGCCGTTCACCAAGGAGATCTGGAGCCGCGAGGAGGCCAAGCGCTTCTTCGCCGACAAGGGCGAGCAGTTCAAGGTCGAGCTGGTCGACGCGATCCCTGAGGACCAGGAGATCCGCATCTATCGCCAGGGCGAGTGGCTCGACCTGTGCCGCGGGCCGCACATGCCGTCCACCGGCAAGGTCGGCAACGCCTTCAAGCTGATGAAGATCGCGGGGGCCTATTGGCGCGGCGACGCCAGGAACCCGATGCTCCAGCGCATCTACGGCACCGCCTGGGCGAGCCCGAAGGACCTCAAGACCTATCTGGAGCGGCTGGAGGAGGCCGAACGGCGCGACCATCGCCGGCTCGGGCGCGAGATGGACCTCTTCCACTTCCAGGAAGAGGGACCGGGCGTCGTCTTCTGGCATCCCAAGGGTTGGACGCTGTTCCAGGAGCTCATCGGCTATATGCGCCGCCGCCAGCAGGCGAATGACTATGTGGAGGTCAACACCCCGCAGCTCCTCGACCGGGCGCTGTGGGAGGCTTCCGGCCACTGGGAGAAGTATCACGAGAACATGTTCATCACCGAGACGGAGGATGAGCGTGTCTTCGCGCTGAAGCCCATGAACTGCCCGGGCCATGTCCAGGTGTTCAAGAACGGGCTGAAGTCCTATCGCGACCTGCCGATCAAGATCTCAGAGTTCGGCGCGGTGCACCGCTACGAGCCGTCGGGTGCGCTTCATGGGCTGTTCCGCGTGCGCGGCTTCACCCAGGACGACGCCCATGTGTTCTGCACCGAGGAGCAGATCACCCAGGAGGCGGTCAGGCTCAACGACCTGATCCTGTCGGTCTACAAGGACTTCGGCTTCGAGGACGTGGTCATCAAGTTCTCCGACCGCCCCGATGTGCGCATCGGCTCCGACGCGGTGTGGGACAAGGCGGAAGCCGCCCTGCGCACAGCCGGCGAGGCGGCCGGGCAGACCTTCGTGCACAATCCGGGCGACGGCGCCTTCTACGGGCCGAAGCTCGACTATGTGTTGCGCGACGCGATCGGCCGGGAATGGCAGTGCGGCACGGTGCAGGTGGACCTGAACCTGCCGGGCCGGCTCGGCGCCTTCTATATCGGGGCGGATGGCGAGAAGCACACGCCGGTCATGCTGCACCGCGCGATGTTCGGCTCGCTGGAGCGCTTCACCGGTATCCTTCTGGAGCATTTCGCCGGCCACATGCCGCTCTGGCTCGCGCCGGTGCAGGTCATGGTGACGACCATTGTGTCGGATGCCGACGACTATGCGCTGAAGGTCCGCGACGCCTGCCGCGCTGCGGGCCTCAGGGCCGATGTCGATCTCAGGAACGAGAAGATCAACTACAAGGTCCGCGAGCACTCGCTCGCCAAGATCCCGGTGATCTTCGTGGTCGGCAAGCGCGAGGTCGACGACGGCGCCGTCAATATCCGCCGCCTCGGCGTGAAAGAGCAGTCGGCCCTGCCGCTCGACGCCGCCATCGCCGGCATTGTGGACGAGGCCCTGGCGCCCGACGTCAGACGCCGGCGCGAGGAGGCGGCGAAGGCGGCCTGACGGAACCGGGACGATAGAACCATCCCCATCCCGTCTTCGACGGGGTGGGGCCTATCGCCGCGAGAAGGCCAGCTCGCAGCCGATGGCCTCGGCATCCGGATAGACATCCGGCTTGCACACGCGCACCGTGCCGGCCTCGACGCCGGCCCGGCGCGCGATCAGCGCGACGATCTCGCGGGCGAGCGTTTCCTGGAGGTTGAAGCGCCGGTGCGCGACGAGCGCGGTGATCTCCTCGCGCAGAAAGTCGTAGTCGAGCGTGTCGTCGAGCTCGTCGGTGCCGGCCAGGCTGTCCGGGGCGAGCGTGAGCGCAATGTCGATGCGCATGCGCTGGCGCCGGCCCCGTTCGAAGTCGTGAATGCCGATCTCCGCCTCGGTCTCGAAGCCGTCGAGGAAAAGGGTGAAACGGTCTATCTTCATGGGGCCTGCGCTCGCTCCGCGTTCCAACCGGCGCGACCTTAGGGCATGATGCCGGAAAGTGCAGGCCCTTTTCGGATATCATCGCGCCCAACCGGAGAGACGCGACCGGCCCGGAAGCGGGCGGGCTCGCCTGAGCAAGGGCGGTCTCGCGAATTCCCGCAGCGCGACATCCTGTTCCGGGCCGGCCATATTGACTTTCGCCGGTGCCTCTTCCAGCACAGAATGCCAACATGGAGGACGATGATCCCATGCAGCAAGACGCGATGGCCGCGGATGCACCCGCCGCCCGCCTCAACGACCGCACCAGCACATTGAGCCTTCTCGCGACGCGGCGCTCCACGCCGGTTGCCCTCATGACCGAACCGGGGCCCGAAGGGGATGCGCTGACCGCGATCCTGAAGGCGGCGGCGCGCGTGCCTGATCACGGCAAGCTCGCCCCGTGGCGTTTCATCCTGTTTCGGGGCGCGGCCCGCGAGGCCATTGGCGAGGTGCTTCAGGCACGCTACCGGGCGCTTCACCCGGACGCGAGCGGCGAGACCCTGGCCTTCGAGCGCGGCCGGTTCCTGCGCGCGCCGGTCGTCGTGGCCGTGGTCTCCACGGCAAGCGCTCATCCCAAGATTCCCGAATGGGAGCAGGTGCTGTCCGCCGGCGCGGTCTGCCAGAACATGCTGATCGCCGCGGCCGCCATGGGCTATGCGGCGCAGTGGCTGACGGAATGGTACGCCTTCGACGACGAGACGGTCTCCGCCATGGGGCTCGGCGAGGGCGAGCGTATCGCCGGATTCGTCTATATGGGCACGGCACGCGAGGCGCCGATGGAGCGGCCGCGCCCCGATCTCGACGCGCTCGTCAGCGAATACGGGTGCTGAGATCATGGCGGCGGCGGACTGGCAGGCCATCCGGGGATTGCTGTTCGACAAGGACGGCACGCTGATCGACTTCGAGGCGAGCTGGCAGGCGCTGTTCGAACGCTTCGCGCTGGAGGTCGCCGGCGGCGATGCGGGCCACGCAGCCCGCCTGCTGGAGCAGGCCGGGTATGACGAGGCGGCCGGCCGGTTCCGTGCGGGCTCCGTCATCGCGGCCGGAACCACCGTGGAACTGGTCGAGCTCTGGCAGCCCGATCTCGATCGCGAGGCGCGCAAGGCTGCCGTCGGGCATATGGATGCGCAGATCGTGCAGACAGCGTCGTCCACCGCCGTTGCGGTCTGCGATCTCGCGCCGGTGCTCGGCGGTCTCGCCGCCACAGGGCGATTCCGGCTCGGCGTGGCGACCAACGATGCCGCCCTGTCGGCGGAGCGCTGCCTCGCCCAGCTCGGCGTGCGCGACATGTTCGACGCCGTGATCGGCTGGGACAGCGTGGAGCGTGCCAAGCCTGCGCCCGACATGGTGCACGCCTTCTGCCGGCGTTGCGGTCTCGAGCCTGCCGAAGTCGCCGTCATCGGCGACAACATGCACGATCTGGAGATGGCCGAAGCCGCCGGCGCCGGGCTCAGGATTGGCGTCCTGTCCGGCAATTCGGCCCATGACGACCTCGCCCCGCTGGCCCATGCGGTGATCGAGGATATTTCCCATCTGCCGCGGATCGCCGAGATACAGGCCGCCGCGCTGCCAAAGGAGGGGTGAGACCGTCTCCCATGTTCTACGACGCGCTGAAAAACGATCACGGCCTGCCGCACGATCCCTTCAAGGCGCTGGTGGTGCCGCGCCCGATCGGCTGGATCTCCAGCCTCGCCCCCGACGGTACGGTCAATCTCGCGCCCTACAGCTTCTTCAACGCCATGGCGACCGATCCGCACTATGTGCTGTTCGGCAGTGCCGGGCGGAAGGACAGCCAGCGGAATATCGAGGAGACGGGGGAGTTCGTCTGCAATCTGGCGACATGGGATCTCCGCGAGGAGATGAACCGCAGCTCCGCCGCCGTGCGCGCCGATGTGGACGAGATCGCGCTCGCCGGCCTGACGCCGGCGCCGTGCGAGCGGGTCAGGCCGCCGCGCGTGAAGGAGGCGCCGGCCGCGCTCGAATGCGTCTATGACCGCACGATCACACTGGAGGGCGCGGAGGGCCCCGACGGGCATCACCCCTATGCCATCGTGCTCGGCAAGGTGGTCGGCATCCATATCGACGACAGTTATATCCGCAACGGCCTGGTCGATACCGCCGCGATGAAGCCCATCGCGCGCTGCGGCTATATGGACTACGCGGTCGTCACGGAGCTCTTCCAGATGCGCCGGCCAGATGTCGACGGGGACCGCGGCGCGATCGTGAAGCGCGAGACGACGTGAGCCGTGGGGCGGCTCATACCTCGTCGGCGGCTGTGAAGGTCACGCCGGCGCGGTCCATCCCGTCGCGCATGGCAACGAGCGAGCCGTCCAGATCGATGGCGCGGCAGGCGTCTTCGATCACGGTCACGGCAAAGCCCAGCCGCCGGCCGTCCAGCGCGGAGAAGGCGACGCAGAAATCGGTCGCGAGCCCGGCGAGACAGATCGTGTCGATACCGCGCTCGGCGAGATAGCCGGCAAGGCCGGTGGGCGTCGTCCGGTCGTTCTCGAAGAAGGCGGAATAGGAATCGATATGCCGCCGGAAGCCCTTGCGGACGACGAGCTCTGCGCGCGTCGTGTCGAGCTTGGGGTGGAACGCCGCGCCCTCGCTGCCCTGGACGCAATGGTCCGGCCACAGCACCTGTTCCCCGTAAGAGAGCTCGACTGTCTCGAAGGGCGCGCGCCCGGCATGACCGGAGGCGAAGGAGGTATGGTCGGGCGTGTGCCAGTCCTGCGTCAGCGCGACATGGGTGAAGCGCGGGATGAGGGCGTTGATGACGGGCACCACCGCATCCCCCTCCGGAACGGCCAGCGCTCCGCCGGGGCAGAAATCGTTCTGGACGTCGACGATCAGCAGGATCTCGCTTGCCGGCCGCATCGCTGGCCTCCTTCGAAACGGGGTGTGGGGGACGGATCCGACGGGCGGTCCGCCCCGTCAGGGGCTCAGGCGAGCCCGTAGCGGCGCGCGCGCTCCAGGAGCCGCTCGGCGCGGGTGAGATGGGGCCTGTCGAGCATCTCTCCGTCAAGGCCGATCACGCCCGCATTGCCGCTTTGCGCAAAGGCGTCCACGATCCGGCGTGCGCGCGCCACTGCCTCGCTCGACGGCGTGAACGCCTCGTTGATCGCGGGCACCTGGGCGGGATGGATCGCCATCTTGGCGGTGAAGCCGTCGCGCGCGGCCTCTGCGCATTCATGGCGCAGCCCCGCGTCGTCGCGGAAATTCCCGTAGACGCCGTCGATCGGGATGACGCCCGCGGCGACGGCGGCGAACAGCGTGCCCGTGCGCGCGAAGCGGAAGGGCTCGGTATAGCGATTGTCGGCCTCGCGGATCGCCTGCGCGCCGAGATCGGCGGAGAGGTCCTCCGCGCCCCAGGCGAGGCCCTCGAGGCGTTCGCCCGCACTTTCGTAGTCGGCAAGGGCGAGCACGCCGCGGGCATGCTCCGTCGCAATGGCGAGGATGCGCGTGCGTCCGCGGATATCTGCCGCCTCGCGCGCGGCGATGAGCGCGGAGAGGCTTTGGACATCGCGTCCGCCACAGGCCTTGGGCAGCATGATGCCGTCCGGCGCGCCCGCCATGGCGGCGTCGAGATCGGTTTCGGCGAGCCCGGTGTCGAAGGCGTTGACGCGCACATAGAGGCGCGGCAGGTCCGCGCGTTCGTTCACAGCGAGACCGGCAAGGAGACGGGTCACTGTCTCGCGTGCCGATGGCTTGTCGTCGACGGCGACGGAATCCTCGAGGTCGAGGATGATCGCGTCGGCGCCCGAGCCGAGCGCCTTCTCGATCTTGCGCGGACTGTCGGCGGGAACGAAGAGGAGGGAACGCATGGCGGATCAGGCCTCCCCTTCGGGACGCTTGCGCATGAAGGCCTGCCGGCGACAGACGGCGACCAGCGTGTCGTCCTGCTTGAAGGCGCGATGCTCCATCTCAACGATGCCGGCCTCGGGGCGCGACTTGCTCTCGCGCTTCGACACGATCTCCGTCTCCACATGCACCGTGTCGCCCTGGAAGAGAGGGTTGGGGAAGCGCACATCGGTCATGCCGAGATTCGCGATGGTGGTGCCGACGGTCAGGTCGTTCACCGAGATGCCGATCATCAGGCCGAGGGTGAACAGGCTGTTCATCAGCGGCTGGCCCCATTCGGTCTCGGTCTCGCAGAAATGCCGGTCGATATGGAGTGGCTGGGGATTGAGGGTGAGATTGGAGAACAGCATGTTGTCCATCTCCGTCACGGTCCGGCGCAGCGGATGGTCGTGAACGGAGCCGATCTCGAAATCCTCGAAGTAAAGTCCGGCCATTGCCGACATCTCCCCATATGGTCGTGGCTGATTCGGATGTCGCGCCGCGCGCGGGGCCCCGCGCTGCGGACGGTCGGGCCGATCCTTGCCCCTCGTTCACGGTTTCGCAACCGGCTTGATGCGTGATGGGGACGTTTCGTGGTCGGCCGGTGCGTTCGCTCGAGGGGAAAAAGAAGAACACGAATCAACCGAAAATTGTTTCTCGAATCTCCCGAGTCGACCCGATCCGTTAACGTTGGCCTCAATTTCTCCACAATCCGTTAACTGTGGATATCTCCGGATATACCCTTAACCTTATGTTTTTCATGAGAAAAATAGAAGATATCGCCTGTGGATATCCTGTTAACCGATCATTAAGCCGCGACTCCCTAGGACTCGTATCAGGCGCAACAGGAAGTCGCCTGCAGCGAGGGCCTTCGAGGCGAAAGACGATATGACCCAATGCCTGATCATAGACGGCTCGGCTCCGGATCGTCGCCAGCTCGCCGACCTTCTTGCGCCCTATGACTTCGCGGTCGATGTCGCCGGCGACGGCGTGGCCGCGCTGGAACGGTGCCGGCGCGACATGCCGGATCTCATCATGGTATCCGACCGGCTCGACGGCATCAGCGCGCTCGATTTCATCCGGCGCCTGCGGTCGACCCATCGCGGCCTGGAGCCCGTGGTCTTCATCTGTGCACGCGATGCCGATGCCGAGGCGATCGGGACGGCGATCTGGGAAGGCGCCACGGAGTGCCTGATGAAGCCGTTCGACAGCGACGTGCTGGACTTCAAGCTCAACCAGTTCGGCCTCGTCGCGACGATGGCCGCGCCCGTCGCCGCCATGGGCTGACCTCATTCCCGCCAGATTGCCGCGTTTCATGGGCGCAAGTTGACGCCTACCGCTCATCGGTGGTCGCATTGGGGGAATGGGCCCGGCCCCGCCGGGTGTACGAACCCGCATCGCTCTCGTCTATCATCTCGGCCATTTCGGGAGGCGCAGGATGCTGTCTGGCGGGGTACGGTCGCTCTGGGCATTGTTGTTCGGTTTTGCGCTCCTGACGCTCGGCAACGGGCTGCAGGGCACGCTGCTCGGCGTGCGGGCCGCCATGGAGGAGTTCGGACCGTTCGTCACCGGTATCGTCATGGCGGGCTATTCGCTGGGCCTGCTGGCGGGCTCCATCACGACGCCCGCTCTCGTCTCCTATGTCGGCCATATCCGGGTCTTTGCCGCGCTCGCCTCCGTCGTGTCGACTGCCGTTCTGCTGCTTGCGGTTTTCGTGAACCCCGTCTGGTGGTTCGTCATGCGGTTCGTTGCGGGCATGTGCATCTCCGGCCTGTTCATCGTGGCGGAGAGCTGGCTTAACTCCGTTTCGACGAACCAGAACCGGGGGCGTCTGCTGTCGGTCTACATGGCGATCACCTATGCCTGCATGGGTCTCGGCCAGCTCTTCCTGAACCTCGCCGATCCGGGCGGCTTCGAGCTGTTCATCGTGGTCTCCGCGCTGGTCTCTCTGGCGCTGGTGCCGATCTCTCTGGTGCGCACCGCGGCACCGGACATCGCCCATCCGCGCGCGGTGGCGGTTGCCGATATCTACAAGGGCTCGCCGCTCGCGGTGATCGCCAGCTTCGCCAACGGGGCGGGGCAGGCGGCCTTCTTCTCCATGGGCGCCGTCTACGCCACGCTGTCGGGTTTCACCGTGGCGGAGACCTCGGTGCTCATGGCCCTGCCGCCGCTCGGCGTCGTCCTGTCGCAATATCCGATCGGCCTGCTGTCGGACCGCTACGACCGGCGGCTGATGCTGGCGGTCCTGTCCTTCGTCTCCGCGGTGATCGCGGCCGGCTGCGCGCTCGCCACGGGCCGCTCGGAGGAGGCCGTCATCCTGCTCTTCATGCTGTTCGGCGCCCTGTCCCTGCCGCTCTATTCGATCACGCTCGCCCATGCCAACGACCATCTGGAGCCCGACCAGATGCTCGGGGCGAGCGGCAAGCTCATCCTGCTCTACGGCGTGGGCGCGATCGTCGGGCCGCTTCTGGCCGGCGGCGCCATGCGGTTCGTCGGTGCGGCGGGCTTCGCCTACTATCTCTGTGCCCTATACGGCCTGATGGGGATCTATGTCGTCTACCGGATGTATCGCCGGCCGGAGGTCGTGCCGGTGGAGGACCAGGGCGAGTTCGTGCTGGTCGCACCGAGGACGACGCAGGTCACGGCCCAGGCGATCGCGGAGGAGATTGTGGAGGCGGACACGGCCGCCACAGGCGACGCCGCGAAGGACGGCGACAGCCAGCCGGCTCCGGCCGGAGAGGCGCGCTGAACGCCTTGTCTGTCAGAAGATTGGGGAGAGGGGACGTGCCGGGGCCTTGCCCCGGCACGAGATACGCAGGATATGACCGTTACTCGGTCACTCGGTACGCCACTCACGGATTTGGAGAGTAGGGGGCGCTGCTTAATTTTTCCTTAGCGGCGCAAGGGGCGAAGAGCCGGCCGCAAGGTGTTAATCCAGCGTTAAAAAGCGCCTTCGCGCGCACCCCTCTCATCCGAGCTTGCGCATGTCTTCCGGACGCCTGACCGTGACGTCGAGATCGGTCACGAGACCGTTGGACAGGGAATAGACCCAGCCATGCACCGACAGTGCCTGGCCACGCGCCCACGCGTCGCGGACGAAGACGTCGGAGGCGACGTTGCGGACCTGCCGGACGACATTGAGCTCGCACAGCCGGTCGAGGCGGCGATGGTGGTCGACAATGGCCTCGAGCTCGCCGCGATGTTCGTCGAACACTTCGCGGATCGGATGGAGCCAGTGATCGACGAGGCCGCGCCGCTGGCCGTCCACGGCAGCCGCAACACCGCCGCATCCGTAGTGGCCCACCACCATGATGTGCCGGATCTTCAGAACGTCGACGGCGAACTGCAGCACAGACAGGTAGTTGGCATCCTGCGGCGGGGCGAGATTGGCGACATTGCGGTGGACGAACAGCTCGCCCGGATCGAGCCCGACGATCTCGTTGGCCGGCACCCGGCTGTCGGAACAGCCGATCCAGAGATATTCCGGGGCCTGCTGGCCCACCAGCCGCTCGAAGAAGCCGGGATCGGCGGAAACCATCCGTTCCGCCCAGGCACGATTGTTCGCTTTGAGATGATCGAGCATGGAACCGTCCTCGCCGCACAGATTGCTTTAATACCGGAACTGCTCGTTCAACACGCGTTCGGCCAAATTGTGGCCGGGGTCGAAGAGCATGTTGACACTCAGGCTCATATCCTCCTCCACGGAGACCTCCGTCACATCGCGGAACTCGGTATGGTCGGCGACCGCGCTGACCGGGCGCTTCTCGTGCTCGAGCACCTCGATGCGCACATGCGCCTCGCGCGGCAGGATCGCGCCGCGCCAGCGCCGCGGCCGGAACGCGCTGATGGGGGTCAGCGCCAGGAGCGGCGAGTTGATCGGCAGGATGGGCCCGTGGGCTGACAGGTTGTAGGCCGTGCTGCCCGCCGGTGTCGACACCAGAATGCCATCGCAGATGAGCTCCTCCAGCCGCACCCGCCCGTCGACGGCGATGCGCAGCTTGGCGGCCTGATAGGTCTCGCGCAGCAGGGAAACCTCGTTGAAGGCGAGGGCGTCGTAGACCTGGCCGGTGCGGTCCTCCGCCCGCATGCGCAAGGGGTGGACGGCGGTCACCTCCGCCTGCGCCAGCCGTTCGGGAAGGTCCTCCTCGACGAACTCGTTCATGAGGAAGCCGACCGAACCCCGGTTCATGCCGTAGATGGACTTGCCCATGGACACGAAACGGTGCAGGGCCTGCAGCATGAGCCCGTCGCCGCCAAGCGCGACGACGATGTCGGCCTCGTCGGGCTCGGTGTGACCGTATCGTGCCTCCAGGCGGATGCGGGCGTCCTCCGCCTCCGGAGCGTCGCTGGCCAGAAAGGCGATCTTGGAGCGATGAGGCATGATGGGCTGCTCTTAACGGTTGGCGTGTGACGGGATAGGGTCGGGATCCGGATGGACCCTGCACCCCTTGCGGCCCCTGGAGGAGATATGAGCGAACAGGACGCGCCTGTCTTCATCTATACCACCTTTGGTGCGATGGAGGAGGCGGAGGAACTGGGATACGAACTGGTGAACCGCAAGCTTGCGGCGTGCGTCAACATCTTTCCGGGCATGGTCTCGCTCTATGAATGGCAGGGCGACGTGGAGCGCGCCGACGAGGTCGCCATGATCGTGAAGACCCGCAAGGCCCGCGCCGACGAGACGGTCGCCGAGATCGCACGCCTGCATCCCTATGACGAGCCGGCCGTTCTCGTCATTCCGCTCGCCGGCGGCAGCCAGCCCTTCATCAACTGGATCGCGGCGCAGACGGCGGCGCGGTAGACGTCCCGGCCCACGGTCAGATCCGATTGGCGGATTCGTAGGCCGCAATCGCCTCCGACAGGGCCTCGTACTCCTCGCACTGCGTGCCCCCGCACAGGGTCTCCAGCTTCTCGAGCAGCAGACGGGCCTTGCCGAGTTCGTTCTTCTGCAAATAGGCCTCGCCGAGATACTCGTGCACGCCCCTGTGCACCGGATTGCGCTTGAGCGCCTTCGTGTAATAGGCGATTCCGACATCGATCAGGCCGAGCTTGCGGTGGGAATAGCCAAGCAGGTTGAGCACATTGGCGTCGTCCGGCCGGCCGAGCGCCCGCAACGCGTCTATGGCGGCGGTGTATTCTCCCAGGCCGATGAGAATCTCCGCGCGCCTGTAGCCCTGGAAGGCGGTGGCGTCGAGCTCGTCGCCGCTCTCCGAACTCCATTTCTCGAGGACCCGTCTCTCGTCGTCGGACGTCGTGTCGTCGTCATCGTCGGTGGTCGGTGTCGGCGGGCTTGCCGTGCCGAGGGCGTGGACTGGCCCCGAAAGGGCAGTCATGGCCAGAATGGCGAGTGCGGCAGCCGGGACCGCAGCGCTCAGCCATGGCCGGCGCGGCGTGGCGGGAAAAGCCGCTGTCATCGTCGGAACCCTCCTCCTTACGGCGCCCCTCCGGACCTGCCTTGCACTCCCCATGGGAGGCGGCCGGTCGGGCGAGGTGCCAGCATAGCTATAATCCACGCCTTGCGCCCGGAAGGCTAGCCCCAGCGGGCAACGAACCGCTTGACGGCGGGCGGCAAGATTGAATATGGGGCGGGGCGGCTGGTAAGGTGATGCCATCTATCGCGAAGAGAACGTATCGGGTCCGGCATGGCCTGGACTGGGGGAGGGCTCCTGCACAAGGCACGACGAGGGGCATTGGGCGCCGTTGTCCTGTTGGCGCTCGGCCTGACGCCGCATAGCGGGGCGTCGGCGCAGCAGGCGCGCCTGCCCGCCTCGAACAGCACGGAAATGCTGGACGCGCTCAACGGGCTGTGGGCCGGCCAGGGGACCGTGCGCCGTGGCCGTGGCGGCCCGGTCGAGCGGGTGGACTGCACGCTTCTGCTCGACTGGAGCCGGCGGGAAGGGCGGCTCGAACACACGCTGTCCTGCCAGGGCGGCGGGGGCGGTGTGCACGCCTCGGGCTATTTCGAGGTCTCTTCCGGCGACGTGCTGACGGGATATGTGAACGGGTCCTCGATCATCGGGCGCGCCTATGCGACCTGCGAGGTGAAGGGGCGCGCCCTCCATGTGACCCTGTCGCGCCGCGAATACAGCCCGCGCAATGCGCAGGAGACCTTCGCGGCGGAGGATAGTCTCTGGATCCTGCTCCTTAACCGGGGCGACCGCCGGCTCGGCACGGTCATCAGGGCCAAGGAGGCCGGCAGCGGACGCCGCTACGAGAAGCTCGCCCTCAATCTGCGGCGCGTCACCCGCAACAACGCCGCGCCACCGGGTACGACTCGCGTTCCCGGCACCGCGCCGCAGCGGCCCGGCGGACCGCCCTCGGGTCGCGGCGATACGGTCATCGAGCGCTGAACGAGGCCTCTTCGGTCGCCGCCGGGCGGCCGAGCGAGAAATACGCCAGTCCCATCTCCGCCATGGTCGAGGGCGCATAGAGATTGCGCAGATCGAACAGGACGGGTGCCGCCATGGACGAGGCGAGTTCCGGCCAGTCCAGCTCCTTGAACTGCGGCCACTCCGTCAGGAGCAGCGCGGCGTCGGCGCCGGCCAGGACATCGGCCTCGCTCTCGCAATAGTCGAGCTCGGGCATGAGCGCACGGGCATTGTCCATGGCGGCCGGGTCGTAGGCCCGGATACGTGCGCCCCGGCGCAGCAGATGGGGCACGATCACGAGGCTCGCGGCGCTGCGGATGTCGTCGGTGTTGCTCTTGAAGGCAAGGCCGAGGAGCGCGACGGTCTTGCCGTGCAGCTTGGTATCGCCATAGCCGCGCTCCGTCCAGGCGGCAGCGAACTCCGCCTCGATGCGCGAGACGAGGCGGCGGATATGGTAGGTATTGGAGGAAATGACCGCCTCCACGATACGCACCGGGCAGTCGGCCTCGTGCGCCAGCGCGGTGAGCGCGAGCGTATCCTTGGGAAAGCAGGAACCGCCATAGCCGGGCCCGGGCTTGAGGAAGGCCGGACCGATACGCTCGTCGAGCCCGATGGCGCGGGAGAGCTGGTCGACATCGGCACCGACCGCGTCGCACAGATTGGCCATCTCGTTGATGTAGGCGACCTTGGCGGCGAGGAAGGCGTTGGCGGCGTATTTGATGAGCTCCGCCGTCGGAATGTTGGTGACGACCACCGGCACGCCATCCTGTCCGAAGGGCGCGTAGATTGCGGTCATGACGTCGCGGGCATGGCAGTCGCCGACACCGACGACGATGCGGTCGGGGTTGAGGAAGTCCTGCACGGCGCAGCCCTCGCGCAGGAATTCCGGATTGGACGCCATGGAGAACACCGCGTCGGGCGCCGTCTCGCGGATCACGCGCTCCACATAGGCGCCGGAGCCGACCGGCACGGTCGACTTTACGACCACCACGGTCTCCGGGTCGAGGGCGGGCGCTATGGTGCGTGCGACGGCGACTACGGCGGTGAGATCGGGCCGGCCATCGGCCATGGACGGCGTACCCACGGCGATGAAGACCGCATCCGCGCCCTTGACGGCCGCCGGAACATCGGTGGTGAAATCGAGCCGCCCCTGTTTGTGGGAGGCGCGCACGATCTCCTCCAGTTCGGGCTCGTAGATCGGTATGCGGCCCGCATTGAGCGCATCGATCTTGCCCTTGTCGATATCCGCGCAGGTCACATTGAGCCCGATATGGGCGAAGCATGCCCCGGTGACGAGGCCGACATAGCCAGTGCCGATAACCGTGATGTTCATTGATCCGCTTGTTCGTTGGGACGAGGCCTTGCCGGTCTCCGTCGGGATGTTACGCCGCGGCAGCTAAACGGGCGCGGGGGCCGTTGTCAAACATCGCTTCCCCCTGGCCCGGGCGCGACATTGACCGGACGAACGCGGAGAGAATGTGGCGACCCGCGCGGTCCGGGAGGGGGCGGCCCGTCCCGCGAGGCGTTCCAGGCGTCGTCCGTCAGGCGCGCCACGGGGTGATGTGGTTATCCCAATGGGCGGCGGAGGCGGGCAGGGCGCGGTCGTCGCCCTGCCGGCCGACGGTGTGGAGGAGGCGCTTTCCGTTGCCGCTGGACAGCACGAAGTCCGCGGGCCCCGCGCCCGGCGCAAGGCCGCAGCCGTCGTCGAGCTTCACCGATTCCAGGAAGCGACCGTCCTCGACCGCGAAGAACGCCACGAGATCGCCGCGCGGCGCGGAGATGCCGAGCACCCGGCCCGCCGGGTCCATGGCCGCGGAGCCGCAATAGTTCTCCATGCGCTCCAGCGTGTCGCCCGGCAGGTCGAGCAGGCGGGCCTCGCCGTCCTTCCACAGGAAGACGAGCGGCGGGCGATCCTCCTTCGGCCCCTGATACTGGAGCGCGACGCCGATCTCGCCCCCGGGACCGACGGCGAGGTGGCGGATGGAGAGCTTGTGCAACTCGCGCGGCAGGCGGGTCTCGCGCACGAGCGTGCCGTCCGTCGAATCGATCAGGGCGAGCGTGGGATCCATGTCGGGGATGTTGAGCTTGCGCCGGCCGCTGTCGGGATGGGTCAGGATGCCGCCATTGGCCACCGCCAGCGTGCGCCCGTCCGGCATGAAGCGCAGCTCGTGGGGGCCGATACCTTTCGACGCGAAGGCGCCGACACGCCTGTAGCCGTCGCTGGCGTCCCAGATGCCGATCGCGCCGTCGCCACTCTCATAGTCGTTCTCGGTCGCATAGAGCAGGCGGCCATCCGCGGTGAAGGCGCCGTGGCCGTAGAAATGCCGCCCCTCAGGCGAGCGCATGGTGGCGACGACCCGTCCGGTGCGCGCCTCGAACACCACGGCGAAATCGCCGGGCCGGCGGGCAAAGGCCACCGCCTCGCCGCGCGTGGGGTGGAAGGCGCCGCCATGGCCCCGGTCGGGCAGGGGAATGGTGGAGAGGATCCGTCCCTCGCCATCGAACACCGCGGCATGGTGGCTGCGGTTGTCGTCGTCGAAGGCACTGAGATAGAGCCTCTCCTCGGGCGCCCCGGCGAGCGCGGCGCCGGGCGGGAGGAGGGCGGAGGCAGCGAGTGCGGAGAGCAGGGTCCTGCGGTCGATCACGGGTCAGTCTCCATCCATCGCGTTGAAGCCGAGATCGACGCCGAGAGCGCCGCCGAGCGTGCCGGCAGCGCGTTCGCGCACACCGTCGAGATGCAGCATGAGGAAGGCGATGGACTTGCGGCCCTCCTCGCTCTTCAGGCCGGCGGTGAGGAGGTCGGGATGGTCGTCGATGAAATCGATGCCATAGAGGAGCCCGCGCGCCACCGACCGGCGATAGTCGCCATCGGCCTCGTCGCGGTTGAGGGCGGCGCCGAGACCCTTCGATCCCGCCTCCTCATTGCCGGAGAAGGTCTCGTGGAGGCCGGCGAGATTGGCCTGGATCGCCGGCAGGGACAGGCCGCTGCGCCAGGCTTCGGCCGCGCGCGGATTGGCCTGTCCCGGCGTTTCGCCCAGGGGCTCGCCGAGCTTCGACAGCCGGATGAACTGCAGCTCGTCGGTGAAGGCCTGGAAGAAGTCCTTGAGCGTCTGGTCGACCGTTTCGGCATCCATGTCGTTCGCCTGTGCGGCGGGGCCGTCGCGCCATTCCGTCTCCGTCGCCGCGGCCATGGCCTTGAGGTTCCCGGTGATCGCCGTGGCGAAGCGGCACAGGCCGGCGGCGGTCTCGTCGCCGGAGGTCAGGCGGCTTTCGGCGTTCTTGCCGTAGAGGATGCGTTCGAGCGCCGGGAACCCCTGGAGCGCCACGCTCTTGTCGGCGAGCGTTTCCGGCGTCATGGCGGAGAGGTCGCCCGAGGCGAAGAGCTTGCGAAGCTGGCGCCCGCCCTGGCCGTGCTTGTCCGGCCAGTATTCGAGCCGGTAGTAGCGATCCTCGCGCATAACCGGGCCGAAGCGGACATGCTGGATCGCCATCCACGCCTCGAAGGCGTCCGCATAGGCCTCGTGCACGGCGTCGAGGCCGTCGGGGGTGGGATCGGCGCAGAAGGTTCGCGCGGCCCCGTCGAGGGCGGCCGTTTCCGCGGTCAGCGCCTCGTAGCGCGGCAGGGCGTGATGGACCACGAGATCGCGCGCGATCTCCCGGCGCAGTTCCTCGCGCGCGGATGCGTCCTGCGCGGCGGCCTGCCGGGCAAGGGGAACGGCAAGGGCGAGAAGGGCGAGGAGCGCGAGAAGCCCGGCGAGGACGACAGGCGGGCTTCGGTGTCCGGTGATGGTGGCCATGGTGTCTCGCGCCTCCTTTATGTCCGGGAATTGAAAAGCCCTATAGCGAGTTCAGGAATGCGATCAGGGCGTCGCGTTCGCGATCCGTCATGTCGATGACCCGCTGTCGCGCAGCCTCCGCCTCGCCGCCATGCCACAGGATGGCTTCCAGCAGGTTGCGCGCGCGCCCGTCGTGAAGGAAGCGGGTGTGGCCGCTCACGGTCTCGGTGAGGCCGATGCCCCAGAGCGGGGCCGTGCGCCATTCGCTGCCGGTCGCCGCGCCTTCCGGGAAGCCGTCGGCAAGCCGCTCGCCCATGTCGTGCAGCAGCATGTCCGTATAGGGCCAGATGAGCTGGTCGCGCTGCTCCGCCGGTATGTCGGCGTCGGCGCGGGTCCTGTATTTCGGGCGATGGCACGAGATGCAGCCCGTCTCGTAGAACAGCCGCTTTCCCTCCAGCACTTGCGGGTCGTCCACGTCGCGCCGGGCGGGAACGGCAAGATTGCGCGAATAGAAGTCGACGAGCTTGAGCATCTCGTTGGAGACCTCCAGCCCGTCATGGCGCTTGCCCTCGCCGGTCGGCATGGCGAGGCATTCCGTCTGCTTCTGTGTGCAGTCGCCATGCGGGCGGCGCACCAGCCGGGTCGACAGGCCCATATCGGTGTTGAAGGCGGTAACCACCTGGTCGAGCACGGTCGGCTGCGCCGCCTTCCAGCCATAGCGCCCCAGCATGCGCTCGCCATGGGCGTGGCTCATCGCCCGGTTGGGCTTGCCGGAGATCCCGTCGCCATCGGAATCGTCAGGGTCGGCCCAGGCCAGGATGTCCTCCGCCGCGATGGCGTCGAGCAACCCCAGCCCGATCATCGGATTGGCGACACGGGCCGACATCATCGCATCCTCCGCCATCGGCCCGTAGCCGGGGTCGCTGATGGAATAGACCGGTTTGCGGAGCGTGACCGTGCGCCCGCCATTGAGCGTGACGGGAATGTCCTCGGACGCGATGTGGATATGGCCTTCCGCGGGCAGCCCCGGTACGGCGACGTCCTGGAGCTGGTTGCCATAGGTCGGCTCAGGCGCCGTGGCGGCGGCGAGATAGTCGGCAAGCGCGTCGCGTTCGGCGTCGGCGGAAGAGGCCGGTACGGCGAGCTTCATGAGCATGGATTCCGCGTCGTCATGGGGCCAGTTGGCCGCCGGCGGATGGCCGCGCCCGTCCTTCAGGTGGCAGCGCTGGCAGGCGCGGGAATTGAACAGCGGTCCGAGCCCGTCGGATGCGGTCGTGGAGGAGGGGGAGGAGACCCAAAGCTTCTTGAAGATGCCGTTGCCGATCTTGAAGTCGAACTCGCGCTTGAACGGCATGTTGCCGGAGGCATGCGAGAAGGCGTTGGCATCGACGGGCTTCGTGCTCGTCGCCTCGCCGCCGGGAAAGGCCTCGCCGGGCTCGGGCCCGGAGAAATCCCGCGTCGGTGCGATCTCGGCGGCACGGGGCGCCTTCTCGCCGCTCCAAGCGGGCAGGGCGGCCTGAAATGCAAAAGCGCCCGCAAGAAGGCCTGCGAGCGCAATACCGCAGGCGAAACGGCGGGGGCAGCGGTCTCGTTCGAACATCGGCATGGCAAGGGTCAATAACGCGTCTGCATCGAAACGCAATGTGCAACAAGCGCGCGGGGGCGCGTGGATACGCCGTGCCGGCGGCGAGCCTGCCCGGCCGCACCCTCATGGGGGGCTGGCGACCGGGCAGGGGACCGGTCTCTTATTCGAACACCTTGTCCGGGCTGTCCAGGCTGTCGGAGCCCTCGAAGGCGATGCCGCCCAGATCGAGGGCGGACACCGCCTGCTCGATGGCCTGGGTCTGCTCGAGAAGGGCGTCGATCGCGGCCTGGACCGCCGCATTGCCGTCCTCGTTGCCCTCGCCGATCATCTGGTCGTAGGCCTCGCCGCCTTCGGCCCGCTTGCGCAGCGCCTCCATGGCGGCGACCGTGGCGTCGAGCTTGCCGCGCAGGGCCTTGTCGGCCTCCGGCGACTTGGCGGCGACGAGCTCGGAAATGCTCGCGCCCTTGACCTCGCTGCCATCGATCCGCTTGTAGCTGCCGAGATAGACGTTGCGGATACCGAGCTCGTCGTAATAGTGCGAGTTGTGGGTGTTGTCGGAGAAGCAGTCGTGCTCCTCCTCCGGGTCGTGCAGCAACAGGCCGAGCTTCATGCGCTCGCCGGCGAGCTCGCCATAGGACAGGCTGCCGAGACCGGTCATGACGGTCTGCAGGCCGGCGTCCGGATCGCCGTCGAGAAGCCCGGCGCGGGCCTTGCCGCCCTCGGCCCAGTTGGCGACCATCTCCTCAAGGTCGGTGATGAGGAGGTCCGCCGCCGACGTCAGATAGGCCGCGCGGCGGTCGCAATGCCCGCCCGTGCAGTTTGCCGTGTCGTAGTCGGTATAGGGCCGCTCGCCCGCGCCGGCATCCGTGCCGTGAAGGTCCTGGCCCCAGAGCAGGAACTCGATGGCGTGATAGCCCGTGGAGACATTCGCCTCCACGCCGCCGAGTTCGTGGAGGCTCTGGAGGAAGGCCGGCGTGATCTCGGTGGCGTCGATGGTCTCGCCGCCGATCTCGATCTTCTCGTTGGCGATCACATTGACGGCGTAATAGGGGTTGGCGTCGGACTCCATGCCATAGGAGGTGTCGACATAGTCGATCAGCCCCTCGTCGAGCGGCCAGGCGTTCACCTTGCCTTCCCACTCGTCGACGATGGCGTTGCCGAACCGGTAGGCCTCGGTCTGCTGATAGGGCACGCGGGCGGCGAGCCACGCCTCGCGGGCTGCCTTGAGCGTCTCCTCGCTGGGTGTTTCCACCAGCGCCGCGATGGCCGCCTTGAGGGTCTTCGCCGTGATCAGCGAGTCCTCGTAGCCGGCATGCGCGATGTCGGCATAGGTCTTCAGCACGTCTTTCGGCTCCGCAGCGTTGCCTGCACCTGCCTGGAAGCCGAGAAGGCCGGCGGCGAAAACCGCGGCCGCGATCTGTCGTTTCATCAAATTTCCCTTGGTTGGTTGGTCATTGTCGGTGCCCCCGTCATGCGCCCATGGCCGTTCGTCCTAATGGACCACCGGCGGCGGGCCGGCCTCGCCGCGCGAGGCGATGTTCTCGACCACCTCCGGCGTCACCGCCACGAGGCGCTGGCCGATCCCGGCGAGTGTGCGGGCGAAGTCCCGCGAGGCGTCGATCACATGGCCGATGGCGATATGGCTCTCAGCCCCGGTCAGATAGTGGGCGGCCATGTGCGCCGTGCCGTTCTCGTCGTTCTGCATGGCCGAGATGGCCGACAGCGCCATGCATTCGTCGCGGCAGACATGGCGGCAGCAGGCCGGGAAGCAGCGGATCGGGCGCTGGCTCGACTGGCGGATCGTCCGGACCCAGAACTGGAGGTCGGTAACCGCGGTGCGCCCGTCGCGCGCGCCGAGCTCGTTGGAGAAGACGCGCCAGGCATGCTCCCAGCAATCGATGTCGCCGAACTCGTAGCCGGCCATCCAGCAGCGGAAGCCGGTCACGACGAGCCGTTCCGGCTGGCGTGCCAGAAGCTGGCAGGCCCCGCCCGCGGGACAGTCCTGACGGGATCCGGCGGCAAGGCCGGCCCGTGCCGCGTCGCGCTTCGTCATGCCGGTCTCCCGAGGAGGCATGGCGCGATATCGATCCATACGGTCGTGAGTGACATTTCGCCCTCGACTGATTGGCGTTGAAGCACCGCTTCCAATACCCTACTTAACAGGTCGGCTTCTCTCGATTGAGCGGTGTGGTGCCAATGGTTGAAACAGGGCGATTGTGTGCCGAAACGACATGAATAATCAAATAAAATCAACATGTTATAATTACAATAATTCGAATTAAAAGGTGCGCGGAATGTTCGGTCCCCTGCGACAAAAAGATCGACTTCTTGTCACCTGTTTTTTGCTTTTTCGGCACTTGTCGGGGTGGACGGGATGGCCTTGCCGGTGTAATCGGACGGATGGATGGGGCTTGAACCGTTTGCCGAAGGCCACGACGGGTGAAACCCGATGATCGTTTGCTCGTGTAATGTGATCACACACCGGGAAATCCGCGAGGCGATTGACCGGCTTCGTACGATGTCTCCGGACTCCGTCCTGACCCCGGGGCTCGTCTATCGCAGCCTCGGATACCGCCCGCGCTGCGGCGGATGTCTCTCCCATGTCGTCCAGATCATCCACGGCCTGCCGCCCGAGGAAGCCGCCGGAGCGCAGCCATGCTGCTGCCAGGCGGGCGAATGTGCCTGTATGGCCGGTGCGGATGTGCGCGAGCCCGAGCTCGCCGAAGGTTAGAATCGTTCAAAACAGAACTTGACGTCACCCGCCCGAGGTTGCAAACAGGAACCCTGATGGTTCGCAGCAATCGGAACGGGAGCATTCCATGAAGGGCGACAAGGACGTCATCGAATATCTCAACAAGTCGCTCACCCACGAGCTGACCGCGGTCAACCAGTACTGGCTGCACTACAGGCTCATGGACGACTGGGGCTTCACCAAGCTCGCCAAGAAGCAGCGCGAGGAGTCGATCGAGGAGATGCAGCACGCCGACAAGCTGGTGGACCGCATCATCTTCCTGGAAGGCTTCCCGAACATGCAGCAGCTCAATCCGCTGATGATCGGCCAGAACATCCAGGAAGCGCTCGAATGCGACCTGAAGGCGGAGTATTCCGCGCGCGCCCTTTATCGCGAGGCGCGCGGCGTGTGCCGCGAGAAGGAGGACTACGTCTCCCAGAACCTCTTCGAGGAGCTGCTTTCCGACGAGGAAGGCCATATCGACTGGCTGGAGACCCAGCTCGACCTGATCAAGTCCATCGGCATCGAGAATTACGGCCAGCTCCAGGCCGGCGCCGCCGACGAGGGCGAATAGGATCGGCCAAGATCCCGCTTCTGCCGGCAGCGAACCGGCAGGCAAGGCATGAACGACGCTCCGGCCCGTCTGGTCCGGGGCGTTTTCGTTATGGGGCCGTGGCCTTGCGGGCGGAGAGCCCGGATGCGGAGACGGTGCGCTCGGGCTCGCCCGTCCGGTTGGCGATCAGGAGACGCTGGAGATAGAAGATCGGTACGCAGCCGACCGCCACGATGGTGAGGGCGGGCAGGGCGCCCTGCTCGAACAGGTCGAAGGACGCGAGCGTGTAGATATGCGTGGCGAGCGTGTCGAAATTGAACGGCCTGAGCAGCAAGGTCGCCGGCAGCTCCTTCATCGAATCCACGAAGACGAGGACGGCGGCGGCCCCGAGCGCGGGCTTGAGCAGCGGCAGGTGCACCTCGCGCAGCGTGCCCGTCGTGGTGCGGCCCAGCGTGCGCGCCGCCGCGTCGAGATTGGGCGAGACCTTCGAGAAGCCTGACTCGATGGCCCCCTGAGAGACGGCGAGGAAGCGGATCACATAGGCCGCGATGATGGCCGCCGCGCTGCCAGTGAGGATGAGGCCGGTGGAGACGCCGAGAAGCGTGCGTGCCCAGCCGTCGACGAGATTGTCCAGCGCCGACAGCGGTACGAGGATGCCGATGGCGAGCACGGTGCCCGGCACGGCATAGCCGACGGAGGCGAGCCGGGTCGCCATGTGCACCAGCGGCCGTTCGTCCATCTTGCGCGCGTAGGTCAGTGCGATACCGACGACCACGGCAATGGCGGCGGCCGCGCTCGACAGCGTCAGCGTGTTGAAGACATAGCCCCAGAATTCGCTTGTGAAGCCGACCTCCCAGTGGGTGAGGGCGGCATCGATCAGCACGATGCAGGGAATGCCGAAGCCGATGAGGATGGGCAGGGCGCAGAACGTCGCGGCGAGAAATCCTGAGAGCCCGGAGAGCGGCGTGCGCTGCAGGTTCCGGTAGCGCTTCGTGGTATGGTGGAAGCGCTGCTGGCGCCGGCTCCAGCGCTCAAGCCACAGGAGGAACAGCACGAAGACGAGCATGACGCAGGCGATCTGGGCTGCACCGCCCAGATTGGAGCGCTGCAGCCAGGTGGCATAGACGCTGACCGTCAGCGTGTTGACGCCGAAGAACTGCACCGCGCCGATATCGTTCAGGCATTCCATGAGCGCCAGCGTGGCGCCTGCCGCGAGTGCGGGACGCGCCAATGGCAAGGCGATGCGGCGGAAGGTCTCGCCACGCGAATGGCCGAGCATGCGGCTGGCCTCCAGCACGCAGACCGATTGCTGCACGAAACTCGCCCGCGCGGTCAGGTAGACATATGGGTAGAGCGCGAAGGCCATGACGAAGATCGCGCCGCCGAGCGAGCGGATCTGCGGAAACCAGTAGTCAGCCGCGCTCTGCCAGCCGAACAGCGCGCGAAGCGCGGTCTGCACCCACCCCGAATAGTCCCACAGCTCCATATAGGTGAAGGCCGACAGATAGGTCGGAACGGCGAGCGGCACCACGAGCAGCCACTCGAAGACGCGCCGGCCCGGGAAGTCGTACATGGTCACGAGCCAGGCCGACGACGTTCCCACGAACAGCACGACCGCGCCCACCCCGAGCATGAGCCAGACCGTCGTCATCACGGCGGCGGGCAGCACCGTGGAGAGCAGATGCGGCCAGGCATTGCCCTCCGCATTGGTCACCGCGATGAGCAGGAGCGCGACGATCGGGGCCAGTGCGACGGCGCTCACGAGGAGGGCGACGAGCGTCCAGCCGGGCAGGGCGGGCCATGGGCGCCGGCGGGCCGTCGCGGGGCGTGCGGAACCGGAGCCGCGGAGCGTCGTGCCCGCCGCCATGGATGGCTCCTGTCCGGTTGTCGGTCCCTGCATGCCGCGTCTGCAACTCTTCTCTCAATGCCAGAAGCCGGAGAGGCGTGCGGGCGCCCCTCCGGCCTGGTGTCTCCTGCACATGGCCCTGTCCGGCCGAAGCCGGCGCAAGGCTTACGATTCCGGCCCGTCGTCGAAGCCGACCTTGTCGACCAGCTCGCTGGCCTTCTTGCGCAGCTCCGCGATGCGGTCAAGCGGTAACGGGTCCCGCTTGAAGTCGCCCCAGGATTCCACGAGCTCGGAGGCCTCCACATCCGGATTGACCGGATATTCGTTATTGACCTCCGCATAGATCTGCTGGGCGCCATCGCTCGACAGGAACTCCATAAGCTTGATGGCGTTCTCGCGATTCGGCGCGTTCTTGGCGAGCGCCACGCCCGACACGTTGACATGCGTGCCGCGGTCGTCCGTGTTCGGGAAGATGATCCGCGCCGAGCGGGCCCATTCCTTCTGCTCGGGCTCCTTGTCGTTCTGCAGCATCTTGGCCATGTAGTAGGTGTTGGCCAGCGCGATGTCGCATTCGCCCGTATAGATGCCCTTGACCTGGGCGCGGTCGTTGCCGGCGGGCTTGCGTGCGAGGTTGGCCTTCACGCCGCGCAGCCATTCCTCCGCCTTCTCCTCGCCGTCATGGGCGATGATGGAGGCGATCAGCGCGACATTGTAGACGTGCTGGCCCGAGCGCATGCAGATCTTGCCCTTCCACTTGGGATCGGCGAGCTCCTCATAGGTGATCGTGTCCTGCTCGACCCGGTCCCTGGAGGCGAAGATCACGCGGGCGCGCGTCGTGAGGCCGAACCACTGGCCGTTCTCGTCGCGATAGGCGGCGGGAATGTTCTTCTCCAGCACCTCCGACTCGGCGGATTGCGTGACGCCGCTGGCCACCGCGTTCTCCAGCCGTCCGATATCGACGGTGAGCAGCAGGTCGGCGGGGCTGTTCTGGCCTTCCTGCACCATCCGCTCGATCAGCGCCTTGTCGTCGAACAGCACATTCGTCTCGATGCCGGTCTTCTCGGTGAAGGCGTCGAGCAGCGGCTTGATCAGGAAGGGCTGGCGGTAGGAGTAGACATTGACCTCCTCGGCCTGCGCGCCTGCCATCGTTCCGACACCGACTGTTAGGGCAACCGCGAGGCCCGCAACCGTGTTTCTCAGCTTCATCGTCATGTTCTCCGGGGTCTCGATTTCTCCGGATCGTCGTTGCCCGACCTTGCCGTCCAGATCGACCCTGCTTGAGGACGGACAAGGAACTGGGCTAATTCCCGACCACGTTTGTTGGTCATAGAAGGCTAACAGCTCCATATTCAACGGGGAAGCGTTTCTCGCGACCTTGTGTCGCAAAAATCCTTTAAAATCATTATGTTAGAATTAGAAGAATTCGAATGAAAGCCTCCTTGGAGCCGTTGGACGATGCCGCACCAGGCCAGGTGGCGGCGGGGCCTTGCGCAATTCCGGACCTTGCCGCTCGGAGGATCGCCGCCGGTCCGGCGCGGGACGACGCGCGCGAGGATCGCGGACGGTGATGATCGGTCGCATTGATGACGATCAAAAAAGCCGGCGTAGATGATAGGGCCGAGGACGGGCAGACGGCGAGATACCTGCCCGCAGGCCTTGGCAGCGTCCGGTGGAGAGCCCCCTTTCGCGGAGGCCCGGTACGGAGTGTCCCGAATGCGGATGGTTGTGCAATTTGCCCTGGCGGCAGCCTTGACGGCTGGCGGTTTCGTCGCGTGGGCTCACCAGTTCACGCGCAGCAGCCTGCAGATCGATCATCCCTGGGCGCGCCCGCTTCAGGGCAGGGAGGGGGCCGGGGCCGGCTATCTCTCGATCACGAATGCCGGCGGCGTGGCGGACAGGCTGACCGGCGGCGAGAGCCGGGCGGCACGGACCGTGGAGCTTCGCCCCGCGCCCGCCGAGCGAGGCAGCCCTGCGCGGATCGGCGCCGGCCACGGTGTGGAGATCGCTCCGGGCGAAACCGTGGCGCTCAAGCCCGGCGGCACCTATCTGGAGTTCCTCGGGCTGAAGGCGACCTTCGCGCAGCGCGCCGAGATTCCCGTCACGCTGCATTTCCGGCGCGCCGGCGCGGTCGAGATCACCATGCCGGTCGAGGAACGACCCGCACGTGCGAGCGATGCGGCGGTACGCTAGGGTAGTGTGCAAGCCGGCCGCCATCCGCCGCACACCACAATGACGCCATCGTGGTAGACTATGCTCAGTAGCGGGTGGACGGCCCGATTGGGCGGTTTCGTGTCCGGCAGACGGACATGGCGAGAGGGGCGTTGGACCAGAGCCCTTCCGAGAAATATCTGGTCAATTCAACACCTTGGAGCGCCTTCCTGGACTCCTGTGCGAGGCGGGACGGTGCTCCCGACAGGGAGCGACCCAATGACCCTATCGAGGACAATAGCTGCCGGTCTTGTCGCCGGCGGTCTCGCGTTGGCGGCCTCGGATCCTGCCGCCGCGGCGGGAGCATCGGTCGGCGCGCGCGCCGGCGAGGCGGTTCTGCCGGTGGCGGAAACATCCGATCTCGTCGAGGTTGCCGAGCAATGGCGCGGCAATCGCAGGGCGTACCGCAAACATTGGCGCGGGCGCGACCGCTGGCACCGCGGGAAATGGCGGCATCGCCACCGGGCCTGGCGCAAGCGCCATTACGGCTACCGGCATCACCGCCACAACCGCTACTATTACTACGACAACGACTATTACGATAACGGCGTGGGAATCGCGCTCGGCGCGGCCGGCCTGTTCTTCGGCCTGTCGGCGCTTGCCGCGCGGCCCTATTACTACGACAACTATTATTCCGGCGGGTATTCGGGCGGCTATGCGGCACCGCCGAGCAACAATTGCTCGCGCTTTGCACGCTGGAGCACGCCCTGGTACCGCTGCTGCAGCGCCAAGTACCGCACCTTCAATCCCCGCACGGGGCGCTACAGGGCCTATTCCGGTCGGTTGCGGTTCTGTCGGTAAGCGGATTTCGATGCTAGGGTGATAAACGGATTCGGCTATCCGTGCCGGATCCGTCTATCGTGACGATCACTCCCTCCAGATCGGGCACGGCATCTCGCGCAGCCGTCGCTGGTGCGCGCGACGTCGTGTGCGTGCCCGCATTTCGGCCCGTCCTGTCCCGGAATTCGACCGGGACGGGGAACCATGGGCGGCCGGCTCGCGTTGTCTGTCCGGAGAGGGAGGTTGCGTTACGCACAGCCATGACGGGAAAAGCATTCGACGAGATGTGGGGCGCGGGCGATATCCGCCAGCCCTACGCATTGTTCAACGGCTGGCTGGACGATCAGTCGGTCGACGGGCTCCAGAGCAAGCGCCGCCACGCCGAGGAGTTGTTCCGGCGCATGGGCATCACCTTCGCCGTCTACGGCGTTGAGGAGGCGACGGAGCGGCTCATCCCCTTCGACATCGTGCCGCGCATCCTGTCGGCGCCCGAATGGCGCCGGCTGGCCGCCGGCATCGAGCAGCGGGTGCGCGCGCTCAACGCCTTCGTCTACGACATCTATCACCGCCAGGAGATCCTCAGGGCCGGCCGCATCCCGAAGGAGCTCGTCATCCAGAACGAGGCCTTCATGCCGGAAATGATCGGCGTGGAGCCGGCGCGGCGCATCTACGCCCATGTCATCGGCGTCGATATCGTGCGCACCGGCGAGAACGAGTTCTTCGTGCTGGAGGACAATCTGCGCACCCCCTCCGGCGTCTCCTACATGCTGGAGAACCGGGAGACGATGATGCACCTCTTCCCGGACCTCTTTGCGAGCCACAGGGTTGCGCCGGTGGAGGACTATCCGCACAAGCTGCGCCAGACGCTCGTGAGCGTTGCACCGCCCGGTCTCGACCGCGAGCCGACCATTGTCGTGCTGACCCCCGGTATCCATAACAGCGCCTATTTCGAGCATTCCTTCCTGGCCGATCAGATGGGGGTGGAGCTCGTGGAGGGGCAGGATCTGGAGGTCGCGGACGGCTGCCTCTACATGAAGACGACGCAAGGCCTCGAACAGATCGACGTCGTCTATCGCCGCATCGACGATCCGTTCCTCGACCCGCTGGTCTTCCGACCCGATTCGCTGCTCGGCGCGGCCGGCCTCTTCGAGGTCTACCGGGCCGGCAATGTGACGCTCGTCAACGCGCCGGGGGCCGGCATCGCCGACGACAAGGCGATCTATGCCTATGTGCCCGACATCGTGGAGTTCTACACCGGAGCGCGGCCGATCCTGAACAATGTGCCGACCTATGACTGCCGGAGGCCGGACGATCTCGCCTATGTCCTGGAGCACCTGAAAGATCTCGTGGTGAAGGAGGTCCACGGGTCGGGCGGCTACGGCATGCTGATCGGGCCGGCGGCGAGCAAGGCCGAGCGCGAGGCGTTCGCCGCCAAGCTGAAGGCCAGGCCGGCCAACTATATCGCCCAGCCAACGCTCGCCCTGTCCACCTGCCCGACGCTGGTCGATGGCGGGGTGGCACCGCGCCATGTGGACCTGCGCCCCTTCGTTCTGGTCGGCGACGAGATCCGGCTGACGCCGGGCGGATTGACCCGCGTCGCCCTGCCGGACGGGTCGCTGGTCGTCAATTCGAGCCAGGGCGGCGGCACCAAGGACACCTGGGTGCTGGAGGAGTAGCGTGACCATGCTCGGCAAGACGGCAGGCGGCCTGTTCTGGATGTTCCGCTATCTCGAGCGAAGCGAGAATACCGCGCGCCTCGTCGAGGCCGGGTTCCGCATCGCGCTGACGCGCTCCGCGGCGGCCGACGACGAATGGATGTCCGTCATCCAGACCGCCGGCGTCGCCGACGCCTTCCTCGCCAAATACGACAGCGCTGACGCCCAGTCGGTCATCGACTTTCTGCTGCGCGACAAGACCAATCCATCGAGCGTCATCTCCGTCGTCGAGGCGGCCCGCAACAATGCCCGCTTGGTGCGCACCGCGCTGACCCGCGAGGTCTGGGAGGCGACGAACGAGTGCTGGCTGGCGCTCAAGGATGCGCTGGCGCGGCAGGTGCGCGAGCGCGACCTGCCGGAAACGCTCGCCCTGATCCGCCAGCAGAGCGCGCTGGTCCGCGCAGCGCTGCACGGCACGATGCTGCGCAACGACGTCTACGATTTCGCCCGCATCGGCACCTTTCTCGAGCGCGCCGACAACACCGCGCGGATTCTCGACGTGAAATACTACGTCCTGCTGCCCTCGGTGATGTTCGTCGGCTCCTCGCTCGACAATGTGCAGTGGGAGACGATCCTGCGTTCCGTTTCCGCCCAGCGGGCCTATCGCTGGCTGAACCAGGGCGACATCAATCCGCGCGGCATCGCCGAATTCCTGATCCTCGACCGCCGCCTGCCGCGCTCGCTCGTGTTCTGCTATACCAAGATCGTCGACAATCTGAGCTATCTCGCCGAGGACTACGGCGCGCGCCATGACTGTCACGCCAAGGCGGAGGAAGTGCTGGCACGCCTGCGCGGCAATTCGATCGAGACGATATTCGAGCAGGGTTTGCACGAATTTCTGGAGGAGTTCATCCGTGACAACAACGCGCTGGCCGGGCAGATCGAGCAGGATTACCGTTTCTACGGATAGACCATGCGCCTGACGATCTCCCACACGACCCGATATCATTACGATGAGCCCGTCCACTACGCGCTTCAGCAG